>Ga0129308_1000628_pt1 | contig 49274 bp, 53 predicted proteins | sample L827metagenome_FD_94440 | JGI IMG/M metagenome (GOLD analysis project Ga0129308, IMG submission 94440) | Ring-tailed lemur group fecal microbial communities from Wisconsin, USA - L827 metagenome | ecosystem: Host-associated > Mammals > Digestive system > Large intestine > Fecal | place: USA... | reverse complement strand
ATAAGATTTTTCAAGGCATAGTACCCGCTATGTCCAATGTTTATGTCCATTTCTCGTAAATTTCTTTTCTTGCACGATATTCAGTTGTCAATTTTCGGGTAGAATCTCATTCATTGAGATTCCGAGAAGTTATTGTAATAAAAAACTGACGGAGAAACCTTGCTCCCGGTGGATCTTCGATGTATTCTCGAAAGGATGCCGCCGGGAGCAGGTATGAATGATTCTCAGATAGTAATCTCTCAGCTTTTATTCTGCGTAGTAAGTTTCATAATCCTCAGTAAAGGTTTCTGCTGCTGTATCAAGCTCAGACTGGATATATTCCTCATCCACTTCCTCGTTGCTGGATGCATCAGAGAAAATATTTGTCATAGCTTCTGCATAAGCAGAGGAGAAAGTTGCATAAGAAGGTGTTCTCGGACGAGGAACTGCTGTGTTCTCAAGCTGCTCTTTGAAAAGGGCGCGAGGTCCTTCTTTATAATCTGCCATTGCTTCTGTATCATAAGCAGAAACACGGGTTGCCGGTTTTGCAATTGCTGCTGCGTAGCTTGCTACGTTGTCTGTGTTCATCAGCCAGGAAAGGAACTGACCTGCCGCGTCTACGTTCTCGCAGTCCTTGCTCACTGCTGCTGACCAGTCTCCGCACGGAGAAACAGCTTCTTTTGTGTCATCGTTTACAGGATAATAAGTTACTCCCCAGTCAAACTCAGCGCTTTCTTCCAGAAGAGATACATCCCAGGAACCGCCGATCATTGTTGCACATGCGCCGTTCAGGAACTCGTCCTGGATCGGCTCGATGTTTGCATATCCTTTTGCAATCAGGTCTGCCAGGAAGGAAGTTGTCTTTACCGCTTCTTCGCTGTTTACATAGCCGTCTGCTTCTGCTCCGTCTTCACTGATGTAGTCCTTTCCTGCGGAAAGATACATTGGTTCAAGTGCATAAGGAAGTCCTTCGCCGTGGTCCATGATGATATGTGCGCCAACATACTCATCTGTTGTACATTTCTCTGCGATCTCAGCAAACTCAGACCAGGTGATCGGATTCTCCACAGTTCTGGAATCCAGATCTTCTACGTCCACACCGCATTCCTTCAGATAATCTTTATTATAATAGAAAGCTACGGAAGACTCGGTTGCGCCGATGGCATACAGCTTTCCATCATATGTGTTCTGGGTGATGGCAGAATCAACAAAATCAGCTTTATCTTCCTCTGTAAAGTAGTCGTCAAGCGGAACTGTGATTCCGTTTGCTGCATAATAGGATACCTGCGGTCCATCTACAAAGAAGATGTCCGGAAGGTCATTGGATGTCTGTGCTGTTGCGATCTTATTATCATATGCATAGGAATCGGAGCGGTCGATCGCCTCACGTTTTACCTGGATGTCCGGATTTGCCTCATTCCATTCTGCAATCTTCTCCTCCCACCAGGTCTCGATCGCTTCTTTATCTGAAGGACTCCAGATAGTCAGTTCTGCTTTTTCATCAGCCATTACCGGTACTGTAGTAACGCCTGTGGAAAGAACCATTGCTGCTGCCATTGCCATGCTAATCGCTTTCTTCATTTTTCTCTTCCTCCTTAATATTCAGGTGCGTATCTGTTCGTTTTCCCTGCGCGCTGTGGAATAACGTGGAAACCGTTCCATATTTTTCATTTTTTAATTCCTCTGAGAAGTATCTCTTGAGGAATGTCTGTGGAAGCCGTTCCATATTGTGATTATATAATAATCCTTCACAGGGCCTTTGTCAATAGAAATCCCTTAAAAACCGTCCTCCCCTATCACTTTCGTCTGTTTTTACAATTTACATTATATTTTTTTATATCTATTGCACAATTTCCATTGTCAGCATTTTAACAATATTATGTTGTTTTTGTCTACGCCTGATTTCAGGAATCTTCCATAAAAAAATGGAGATATCTCCCTTTATTATCAGATATCTCCAGATATAATTCTTTATGTCAGAATATTCCATTTAATTCTACAGGATATGTGGTTCGTCCCTGATGAAATTTCACTGCGATAATCTGTTTTTGTGGAACGCGTTCCTTCCCTTCTATCAAACTAATCACGGTATCTGTGCATGTATTTGCCAGAAACTTGACATTCTGATCAATGCAGGTAACCTCCGGATAACAAAGTCTGGTAATGTCCATTCCGTCATACGTTACCACTTTCAGATCCTCCGGTACTCTTTTTCCGGCCTTCATGGCAAGATGCATATAACACAGAGCCGGCTGATCGGCAGCAAAAACTCCATCAATCCCGTCACATTTCCGAATCGCTTCTTCCGCAACCTCCCAATAGGACTGATGATCAAATTTGTTCCATTCCATCATCAGATCCACCACCTCGATTCCATGTTCAGCCAGAATAGACTCAAAAATCGCATGTCTGTTATTGGCAGCTACATTGGGAGCCACTCCGGTGATATGAAGGACCTTCCTGCATTTATTCTTGATCATGACCTCCGCTGCCAGCGTACCTCCATAAATATGGTCTGATCCTACCATGGGAATCTCAGGCCCAAAATCCTGATCCAGAGAAACAATGGTATGTTTTCTCTTCCGGTATTCCTCTACATGAAGTGTATGGGAGCCTGTAACAATTCCATCCACCATATTTCGATCCAGCATATTCAGATAATCCAGCTCCCGGTTGCTGCTCCCAATCGTATTGCAGACCATGGCCTTATATCCTTTATTATAAAGTGAAATCTCCATCTCTCTTGCAAAAGAAGAAAAAAACGGATGATCCAGATCCGGCACAAGAACACCTATGATTCCTGTCCTGTTTTTAAAAAGATTACGCGCCAGCTCATTTGGCGTATATTGCAGCTCCTGAATTGCCTGCTCGATCTTCTTTCTTGTGTCTTCTGCAACATAACCGCTGCCGTTTATTACTCTTGACACAGTGCCGACTCCTACACCTGCTTTCTGTGCCACATCTCTGATACTAGCCATACTTTACTTCCTTTTAAATATAAATCCTGATAACTGCCGCAAAAAAATCTTTGGTCCCGAAATAAAAATCGACGGACAGCTTTTTATAATTTATGATTATAGCACACAAAAATTTTCTTTACAATCTGTCCTCTGCTTGAAAATCAGAGTCTTTTTCGTCATTTTGATGGAGTGATCTTTTTATTTTTTTAAACCTGAAGTTTTTTCATTGTCTGATGCGTTATAATAAATGAACGGGAAATAATACCGGCAGGTATGCAATATCTGCAAAAAATGCAAAGAAAGGGGCTGATCATATTTCACAGGAAGAATATTTGAAATATCTTTTGGAGCAGTATCAGAATCTGATCTACTCCATCTGCCTGAAATCAGTGGGAAACCCTTTCGATGCGGAAGATCTGACCCAGGAAGTATTTTTATCTGCTTACAAAAACCTGTCCCGTTTTGATGGTACTTACGAAAAAGCATGGCTTAGTAAAATTGCTGTACGGAAGTGCCTGGATTTTCTGAAAGCAGCCGGGCGGCGCAGTATTCCTACGGAAGATGTCTATTTTTCCCAGATTCCGGATACATCCTCCACACCGGAGGCCGTGTATCTGAAAACGGACTCAGATCAGCAGGTATATGCTCTGTGTCAGCAGCTTAAGAGCCCCTACAAAGAAGTTGCTGTTTCACATTTTTGTATGCAGCTGTCAGTGACTGAGATCGCCCGGCAGACTCAGAAAAATCCCAAAACAATCCAGACACAGCTTTACAGGGCAAAAGCAATGCTGAAAAAATTTCTGGTACCACCAGAAAATATAAAAGAAAGGAGCCGTTGATATGCATATTCCGGATAAAACACTGGAAAATTTTTCAGATAATGATAAGATGAATACAGACGAAATGATCGCTTTTCTGGAACATCTGGAGCAATGTGATTTCTGTCTGGAGCAGATGATCGCAGAAGAAAGTAAAAGCGCAGAAACTTCCGCTCCTGTTTATCTTTCCGAACAAATCCTGCAGCGTGCGGCCGCTCCGGATATCCAGGCTGTCCAGATGGTGAAAAAAACATCTCGGCGGATGCAATTATTTTACTATGGACTTCGTACTGCTACAGGAGTGATTGCAGCACTTTTTCTCCTGTTTACAGTACAGCGCATGGATTTCAGTGTACTTCGTACCTTCTCCTATTCAAAAACTCAGGAGTATTCTGCAGACACAAAACGAGAAAATCCTTCTGCCAATATCTCTCGTTTTACAGAACACATGAACTCAGAATTTTCTCGGGGGCTGAATGCAGGTTTTAACTATATTGAAGACTTTTCAAATAAATTATTTAACGGAGGATTTTCAAAATGACAAAACAAAAAAAGGGATTTTTACTTTTTCTCTGCTCACTGATCCCAGGTGCCGGTGAGCTGTATATGGGTTTCCGTAAGCAGGGCATCAGCATCATGCTGCTGTTCTGGGGCTGTATTTTCTTTTCCGGATATTCCGGAATCGGATTTTTTGTTATGTTCCTTCCCATTTTATGGGCTTACAGCTTCTTCAACGTGCACAATCTGAAATCATTGTCAGAAGAAGATTTTTATTCCGTAGAAGATGCCTACATTCTCCATATGGATCAATTTATTGACAATACAGATCATTTTGTGCGGAAGTACAAAAAAATCATCGCCATACTGCTGATCATCTTCGGTGTTTCGATTCTCTGGGATAATGTAACTGATCTGATCCGCTGGATTCTCCCTGAGTACGTAGTAAGCTTTTTCAGCCATATTTTTTATACCCTTCCGTCTATTATCATCGCAATCGTCATTATCGCCGGAGGAGTCCATCTGCTGAAAAGCAAGAAGCTGGAGCTGGATCACGAGGATGAAACAGCAAAAGCAGAAGAACATTACTGGGAACCTTACCGCCCGTATCAGCAGACTGCTGCACCGGATGCAGAAAGGGCGGCATCTGAGACAGAAGTAATTGTATCTGACCAAAAAGACACTGCTCCAGAGCAAAATGCTGCACCTTCCGAAACAGATGCCGTATCATCTGACGAGAATACCACAAACGAAAAATAAAAATATAGTTGTCCAAAAAGGCAGGAGCCATAGCACTCTACTACGGTTCCTGCCTTTTTCTTTTCATCTGACTGCAAACAGCAGCCAAACAGATATTTACAATTCTTTTGTAACCCGAAGTCTTGTCATGGCTCTTGCCAGCGCCAGCTGGCTCATCCGGTATTCCTGGATACTCTGCTTCTGCCTGAGCTGTTCCTCCGCACGCTCTTTTGCCTCCTGTGCTCTCCGCACATCGATCTCTTCCGGACGTTCCACTGTCAGACAGAAAATTTTTCCACGGTTGTTTATCATTTCTACAAAACCTGAGCTTACCGCTACAACCATCTTATTCCCATCAGCATCTTCATAGCGCATTTCACCCGGGACAATAGCCGCGATCAGATTGGCATGATGAGCCAGAAAAGCCTTTTCCCCGTCCTCAACCGGTACGGTCAGTGATCTGGCTCTTCCGGAAAAAAACAGCTTATTACTGGCATAGATCTCCAGACCAAATGTACTTTCCATAAGCTCCTCTCCTTACTGCTCAATGGTTTTGGATTTTTCAATCACTTCGTCAATGGTACCCACATTAAAGAATGCATTCTCTGGATACTGATCCATTTCTCCGTCCACGATCATGCGAAATCCACGGATCGTCTCCTTCAGCGGCACATATTTACCGGGGATACCGGTAAAGTTCTCTGCCACATGGAAGGGCTGGGACAAAAATCTCTGGATTTTTCTTGCACGGTATACGGTATTTTTGTCCTCCTCAGACAGTTCCTCCATGCCAAGGATTGCAATGATATCCTGCAGTTCCTTATATTTCTGGAGGATTTCCTGTACCCGGCGGGCAACCTCGTAATGTTCCTGGCCGACCACATCTGCCTCCAGGATACGGGAAGTCGATTCCAGAGGATCCACTGCCGGATAAATTCCCTGCTCCACAATCTTTCTGGAAAGAACCGTAGTTGCATCCAGGTGTGCAAAGGTGGTGGCCGGCGCCGGGTCAGTCAGGTCATCTGCCGGCACATAAACTGCCTGTACAGAAGTTACGGAACCGGATCTGGTGGATGCGATACGTTCCTGAAGCTCTCCCATTTCCGTGGCAAGTGTAGGCTGGTATCCTACCGCAGAAGGCATACGTCCCAGAAGTGCCGAGACCTCAGAGCCTGCCTGTACGAAACGAAAAATATTATCAATAAAAAGAAGAACATCTCTGTGTTCTGTGTCACGGAAATATTCCGCCATGGTAAGACCGGTCTCCGCAACACGCATACGAGATCCCGGCGGTTCATTCATCTGCCCGAACACCAGGGCTGTTTTTTCCAGTACACCGGATTCCTTCATCTCTGACCAGAGATCATTTCCCTCTCGGGAGCGCTCTCCTACTCCTGTAAAAATAGAATAGCCGCCGTGCTCGGTAGCAATATTCTGGATCAGCTCCTGGATCAGCACTGTTTTGCCTACACCGGCGCCGCCAAACAGACCGATCTTGCCGCCTTTTGCATAAGGAGCCAAAAGGTCGATAACTTTAATTCCCGTCTCCAGAATCTCTACTGCAGGACTCTGATCCTCAAATCCCGGCGGGTCTCTGTGAATCTCCCAGTGTTCCTTGTCTTCCAGGGAATCTCCACCGTCTACCGTCTCTCCCAGAACATTAAAAAGTCTGCCCAGTGTACACTCTCCTACCGGAACCTGAATCCCACTTCCTGTAGCGATCACTTCTCTGTCTCTCTGAAGTCCCTCGCTGGCACTGAGCATAATACACCGTACCTCACGGTTTCCCAGATGCTGAGAAACTTCCATAATACATTTCTTTCCATTATTCTCTACTTCCAGGGCTTCTCTGATATCCGGAAGCTCCCCGTTTTCAAAAACAACATCTACAACAGGTCCCATAACCTGTCTGATCTTACCTTTATTCATCCTAGTCACTTCCTTTTCTGGGCCTTTGCACCACTGATCACCTCTGTGATCTCCTGTGTGATGGCTGCCTGCCGTGCCCGGTTATACTGTATGGAAAGCTCCTGCAGCATTTTTTTTGCACTGTCGGTAGATGCCTGCATGGCAGTCATTCTTGCATTATTCTCACTGGCATAAGCTTCTACCAGACATCCATAGATCACGCCGGTCAGATAATTAGGGATCATCGTATCCAGTACCACATCTGCCGAGGGATACATTTCAATTTCTTCCTGAGGAGCCTGCACAGGAATCTGGAAAGGAGAAAAGCTTGTTTTTTTAAGAGGGAGGAGCTGCATGTCCACAGCTTCCATTACCGCAGCGTTCTGCATCTGTGTATAAACAATATGTACCTCATCCAGCTCCCGTTCCAGAAACGCTCTCACAATCTCCTCACTGATCAGCCTTGCCCTGTGCATGGTAGGCTTCTGTACTGTATAACGAAAACTGCCGTCTACATCTGCATTCTTTTTCTCATAATACTGACGCCCTGTCATTCCCAGTACATACAGACGGTGATAACCAGGTGTTTTTTCCATAAATTCATCAGTCAGTTTGGTAATATTATGGTTGTAGGCTCCTGCCATTCCTTTATCTCCGGTGACCACAATAATTCCTGTTTTTCTCTCCCGGGTGGGCACCAGATGGCGAACGCTGAAAAACGGATGCTGGATATCCGGAACATGCCGCAGGATTCTGGCTATTGCCCCCTGCATGTTATAAAAGTAAGGTTCCGTGTCTTCCAGTATCTTTTTGGCTTTTTTCATTTTGGAAGAGGAGATCATATACATGGCATTGGTGATCTTCATGGTATCCTGGACACTTTTTATTCTGCTTTGGATTTCTCTTGCATTTGCCATAAATTCCTCCTGCTGTCTCTATTCTGCAGCCTGACGGGTTCTGAATTCCTCCGCCACCTGAAGGATTTTTTCTCCAAGCTGGTCAGAAAGAAGCTTTGTCTCGTCAATTTCTCTTCCAATCTCCGGATAAGCGTTGTCAAAATATTCCAGAAGCTCCTTCTGATAAGCTTTCAGCTTTCGTGTTTCCACATGGACAAGCGCCTTATGGGTGGCTGTCCACAAAGTGATCACCTGCTCATGAAGCTTCATCGGACTGCACAGAGGCTGCTTCAGAAGCTCCATCAGACAGCTACCATAACGCAGCTGCGCTTTAGTAGCCTCGTCAAGATCGGAGCTGAACTGGGTAAACACTTCCATTTCTCTGTACTGTGCCAGATCGATACGGATACTTCCCGATGCTTTTTTCATGGCTTTTGCCTGTGCCGCACCGCCTACACGGGAAACAGAAAGTCCTACGTTAACTGCAGGCCGCATACCGGAAAAGAACAGGTCACTTTCCAGAAAGATCTGTCCGTCGGTAATGGAGATCACATTGGTCGGAATATATGCAGACACATCTCCTGCCTGAGTTTCAATAATGGGGAGCGCCGTGATCGAACCGCCGCCTTCTTTGTCGCTTAAACGACTGGAGCGCTCCAGAAGTCTGGAATGAAGATAAAATACATCTCCCGGATATGCTTCACGTCCCGGAGAACGTTCCAGAAGCAGAGACAGAGCCCGATACGCCACTGCATGTTTGGAAAGATCGTCATAAACGATCAGAACGTCTCTGCCCCTGTACATAAAATATTCAGCCAGAGCAGTCCCTGCATAAGGCACAATATACTGAAGCGGAGCACAATCGCTGGCTGTGGAAGAAAATACCGTCGTATATTCCATAGCGCCATGCTTTTCCAGGGTGGAGACAACTTTTGCCACTGTAGAAGCTTTCTGCCCGATGGCTACATAAATGCAGATCACATCCTTGCCCTTCTGATTCAGGATCGTATCAATGGCAAGAGAGGTTTTTCCGGTCTGTCTGTCACCGATGATCAGCTCTCTCTGTCCCCGTCCAATGGGAAACATGGAATCAATGGACAGGATTCCGGTCTCCATAGGTACTGTAACGGATTTACGGTCAATGATGCCCGGAGCCGGATATTCTACCGGGCGATATTCCTCTTCCCGGATTTCTCCTTTCCCGTCCACCGGCGCCCCCAGGGCATTTACAATTCTTCCAATAAATCCCTCTCCTACCGGGATTCCTGCCTGTCTCCCTGTTCTGGTGACTCTGGTTCCTTCCCGTATACCGGAATCACTGCCAAAAAGGATACATCCCATACTGTTGGAACGGATATCCTGTACCATACCTTTCAGACCGTTTTCAAAAACCACGACTTCTCCGTACATGGCATGGTCGATCCCGTAGACTACCGCAATTCCGTCTCCCACGGAAATGACAGTGCCTGCCTCCTGGTTCTGGCTGATTTCATCGTAATTCTCAATTTCTTCTTTTAAAATTGAAATAATCTCATCTGGATTAATCGCACTCAAATGATTCACCTCCGTGTAAGCTTCTGATGAAGCCTGCAGTAACGTCCTCTCAGACTCCAGTCAAATTCTCTTCCGCCTGCTCTTAGTATAAATCCACCGATCAGGCTTTTATCTTCTGTTATCCGGATCTCTGCCGTTTTCATCTGAAACTCTCTGCACAGAAAATTCCGGATTCCCTCCAGCTGCTCCTTCTCTGGCGGTGTGACACAGAGCATTTCTGCCTCCAGGATCTTTTTGTCTCTCAGACACATGCTTCTGTAAGCTTCGAAAATTTCTTTCCAGGCTCCCATCTTTCTGTGTCGGCAGACTACCTTCAAAAAAGAGCGTATCTCCATAGGAAAAATCCTGTCAATGATATCCTCCGTCGCTTCAAAAGCGATCAGAGGATTTTCCAGACAGCGGACCAGTTCCGGATTTTCCTGCATCAGTCTTTTGGATTCCTTTACCGCTTCTTCCGGAACAGAAAGCTCATACAAAACCTTTGCGTAATTAACAGCTGCTGTTGTCATGGGGATCACCTGCTTTTTTTATAAATTGATCATACATGGCAAGATCCTGCGCGGCTCCGGCATGTTCATCCAGGATTCTGGAAGCTGCCTCCATAGCCAGCCTGCCAACCTCTCCCTGCATCTGTTTCATTGCCATCTCCCGCTCGGCAGAGATATCTTCCCTGGCCTTTGCCAGCATCCTGTCAGCCTCAGCCCTTGCCGCCTGTGCAGTCTGCTCGGCCTGAGCTTTTGCCTCCAGCTTTGCTTTCTCAACGATCCGGCAGGAATCCTCCTTGGCGGATTTCAGGGCATTTTCATATTTTTTCTGAAGCTCATTCGCCCTGTCTTCTGTCTTTTTTGCCTCTTCCAGCTGCTGATCCAGCATCTGCTGTCTCTGATCCATAACATGGATCACCGGGCCAAACAGAAACTTCTTCATCAGAAGATAAAGAACCAGCAGATTAATGATGGTAAAAACAAGATTCATATTGATCTGAATCATCGTCTGTACCTGCCTTTCTCTTTATGTAGTGGTCGATCAGCCAAGCATTACTACGATCAGAAGACCTACAACAAAACCGAAAATCGCAGTACCTTCTGCCAGCGCACAGCCAAGAAGAAGGTTTTTGCTTATCTTGCTCTCTGCCTCAGGCTGTCTTGCGATTGCCTCTACTGCCTTGGATGTTGCAAGACCGATACCGATACCTGCGCCAATACCTGTTAATGCTGCAATACCTGCTCCAATAGCGATTAAACTTGTCATAATGTTTTTCCTCCTGATTCATAATGAATATCGTATTTTTCAAAATCAAAGGCCAGTCAGCCTGAGTCATTCCATGGTCTCACTCATGAACATGGATGTCAAAAAAACAAAAATATAAGCCTGTATAAAACCATCAAAAAAATCAAAATACAGGCTGAAGGGAATCGGCAGAATTGCCGGGCACACAAATTCCACAAGTGCCATTACCACAAAGCCGCCAAGAATGTTGCCGAAAAGTCGGAAACAAAGTGCGGTGGGGCGGATAAAAACCTCCATGATGTTCATAGGAAGCATCACCGGGATCGGATCCAGAAAACTCTTAAAAAATCCTTTCAGACCCTTTTTATAAATACCGCAATACTCAATGAGAAACATGCTCATCAATGCCAGAGCCAAAGTAACGTTCAGATCCTTGGTAGGCGGTTTCACCCCAAAAATCCCCGATACATTGGAAACTCCCAGAAAAATAATGACGGTCATCATATAGGGGATATAACGGTCGCCTTCTTCTCCCAGAATTCCCCGAAAGAACTTCCGCAGAGCATCGATTCCTGCTTCCAGAAGAAGCTGTTTCTTTCCCGGATTCATAACCGTCAGATTTCTGGTAAGGATCAGGGACAGAACTACCAGAACTGCCATGATCACCCAGGTAACAACTACCGATTCAAATACCGGAATGCCGTTTCCTATCGGAATGGTAAACACCGTCCGACAGTTCAGTTCTTCTTTTAATACTTCTGTTAAACTGTTCGTTTCACTCCCTCCTTTTTGTTTGCCCAACCGGTAAGACCAATTTTTCGATTTCTTTATTTTACTCTTTTGTCTTCTAAAGTCAATATTTTTATTCACTATATTGCACAAAAAAAGGACGATGTTTTTATGCAAATCGTCCAATCTTTTTTTGTGGTTACCTATAAATTAACACATAGGCCACTATCTATATTTTATATTTTCAAAGATACTTCCCCATAAGACAACAATGTCTCTGTTCCATCTTCCTCCTGTATTTTCAGCCGTCCATCCGGACAGATTTCCAGAGCATTGGCAAAGCGTGTCCGCTCACCGTCCAAAATATGTATCCTGTGTCCGGGCACCAGATTATGCTGAATATATTCCGTTGGAAGCTCAAGCTCCTGTGTTTCTTCCAGAAGACAGTTAACGATCGCTGCTGCCAGCTGATTTCTGTTGACAGCGACTGCTTCCTGACAATTTTTATATAATGCTCCGGCAATATCGGTCAGCTCCGGCGGAAAACCGTTCTCCGGTTCATAAAGGTTCAGCCCGATTCCAACAACTGCAAACTGAATCTCTCCGCTTTCAAAATCCGTCACCGCTTCCGTAAGGATCCCGCAGACCTTTTTCCCCTGATAGTAAAGGTCATTCACCCATTTGATATCCAGGGAGATCCCTGTCGTCTCCTTTACTGCTTTAAAAACTGCTGCGGCTGCCTGCGCCGTCAGAATCAGATTTTCTCTGAGACTGCCTTTCGGTTCCAGGATCACACTGAGATACAGTCCGGAGTCCTTTGGAGAATAAAAATCCCTTCCCCGTCTTCCTCTGCCGGCATTTTGACACTGTGCCAGAACCATGCTTCCATGAAGCGCCTTTCCTGCAATTGCCGCTTCCTTTGCAGCCCGGTTAGTAGAAGTGATTTCCGGATATACCTTCAGATACACATCCTGCTTTTTCAGAAACGGGCGGATTCCCTCTTCTGCCAGAAGATTACTGTGCAAAGACAGCCTATACCCCTTGTTCGGTCCGGCTTCAATCTCGTATCCTTCCTCACGAAGCGACTTCACCGCCTTCCATACCGCTGCACGGGTACAAGACAGCTCCTCAGCAATCCTTTCCCCGGATATAACCTTTCCCTTATTTTGTTCCAGAAGTTCTAAAAGTCTGGATCTTACCGTCTTTCTTACTGCCATCTCTGTCCTCATATCCTTCCATCGCCTGTCTCAGGAATGCCATATATTCTCTGCATGTCTTTTCCGGAGAAAGTATCTTCACTCCCGGACCGAGTCCTGCCAGCCAGCCAAAAAACCGCCCACTGACATGAAAATGCGCCTGGAATGTAAAGTGTCCCTCATCCGAAGGAAAAATCATTGCCTCCTGCCCAAAGTGATCCATCACTACGTCAATCATAGAATTCTCAAATTCCAGTTTCAAAAGAGTATCTCTTCCGCCAAACATCCCAAATGTACCTACTGAAACTTTGCCAAGATCAAAATCCCGAAAGATAGCCGCTCCGTTGCGGCTGTTCTTTTCCTGCTTTACATCCTTTATCCTATCTACCCGGTAGTGCTTCACAATACCGCTGATCTCATCGACTCCCAAAAGATAGTAACTGTCATTGTTCCATATCATCTTCCAGGGACTTACCCGGTATCTCTGACCGTTCTTTTTCACACGAAGTTTCCGTGCAAGAGACCATTCGTAATAGCAAAAACTGATCTGACGATTCGCTGCAATGGCATCATAAATACGTTCTACATTCGTGTAGATTTCTTCATTCGGCGTTTTGACTCCGTTTTCCTGGAGCATCTGCTCCTGAAGCTTCCTTGTCTCCGGATCACTTGCCAGCCTTTCCAGCTTCTTTACAAGCTTCTGGGTCTGCTCCTGAGTAATAAAATGAGAAGACTGCACCGTATCCATCAGAAATTTCAGCTCCGGAAGCTCAAACACACGGTCTTCCAAAAAATATCCTGCGTCAGCACCTCTTCGGTGCCCTATTTTCATTCCAAAATACTGCAGCGCTTCAATATCTGCATATATCGTCTTCCGGTCCGCCTTAATTCCCCAGGAATGCAGTATGGAAACAATCTCTTTTACAGGTATCGCATGTTCCCTGTCTGTCCTTTCCTGAAATATCTTCATCAAATATAAAATTTTCAATTTCTGGTTAAATGATCTGGGCATAAACACCATCCTATTTATCTGTAAGTCCGGCAACAACGCCAAAATACACGACTGCAAAAGAAAGAACCAGTGTGATTCTGTCTGCAGAATGAAAGTCAATGTGGAAAAGCATGGCTCCCATTATCATAAGTTCCAGGGTCAGTACCACCCCCAGGATCAATGCCATAGTACCGGAAAGTTTCTTTTTTCCATTCTTTCCGGTTTTGTTCCTGCTGTCTCTGTACTCCCTTTCTGCAAATGCTATGACCTTTCTATCAGCTCTCTGTCCATACTGCATCTGATATCCCTCCTATTTTAACGAACATGTTTTCTGAACACATTTTCTGAACATTTTTTTCTGTTGAAAATGATTATATCACAAACAATGTCCAATAGAACGGAACGAACTAAATTTTTTCGAATATTTGTTCGCGAAAGTTTGTTCTTTTTTTATAAAAACAATGTTTTCAGCCTGGAATCACAATTTTTTCTATCTGATATTTTCCATCCTCTACCGTCATCACTGCCATAGTGATCTCCTGATCAAATCTGCGCCTTCCGCAGCTTCCCGGATTCAGCCACAGTCTCCCGTCAATCTTCTGCTCCAGGTATTTATGCGTATGGCCAAAGATCACCACCTGGACATTTTCCAGATTCCAGGCCACATCTTTCTTATTATGTGTCATAAAAAATTCCACACCCTCAATTGAAAACCGGAGCGTTCTGGCAAGACCTTCTGCCCACTCTTTATCGTTGTTTCCTCTGACCGCATAAATGGATGCCAGAGGACGCAGCTGATCCAGAATTTCCGGCTTGTTTATATCGCCTCCGTGAAAGATGCAGTCACAGGTCTTCAAAATTTCCATAACCTCCGGTCTCAGAAGCCCATGCGTATCAGAAATGATCCCAATCTTTTTTGCCATTTATCTTTTCTCCTTTTCGCTCTCTTTTAGCGACTATATTTCTGCCAGATATTCTCCTGAAGCAGCCCTTCTGCAAAATTCCGGTGTCCCTGCTCCGAAAAATGAACTCCATCGAACACAAGAGGAATCTTCCAGCTTCCGGTTCCCGTAAAACAGATTCCCAGTTCCCGGGAAAGGTTTTTATATTCCTTTTCTAAATTTCTTGATTCCCGGATGATCTGTTCTCCTTCCACCCAGGCGCCAGGCGTCATTGGAGGAGGCGAGATCAGCCGAAGCTGTATCTTTCCCTGCTGCACTGCCTGCTGTTTCAAAAGCAGCTGAAGAAAATGCTGCATCCGATTCCTTACTTTTTCCGCTTCCGGCTCCGGATCCATCAAAAGATCATTGGTTCCCAGCATGATCCACAGCCATACAGGAGACTCCAGTTTGCTCCAGTCCTCTGTCTGTTTACAGGCAAAACGCAGCTGTGACGGATCATGTGGAATACAGCGCCCGTTTACTCCATGATTTCTGATCTCCCAGCCTGATCTGTCATTTAAAATTCCGGTCCACCGGATCCGGTGCGGATAACGTTCTCCCATAAGCGAGCATGGATCATATCCATACGTATTCGAATCCCCATAGCAGATAATCGTTCCTTCCATATCCATTCCCCCTCGTTTCCCGATTCTTTTCTATCTGCCCAGAATCCATACAGCCGCAGCTGCTTCCAGAATCAGAATCACCGGAATGCCAAAATAGAATTTAAGCTTTTTTGTTTTATGATGGAACACTTTCATGCCAAGAAGCGATCCGGGGCCTCCGCCCAGTACGGCAATCCCCAGCAGCGTCTTTTCCGAAATTCTCCACTGGTTTCGGACAGCTCTTTTTTTATCTGCGCCATACATACAGAAAGCTGCAAGATTGATCACTGCAAGATACAAAACCATCATCCCATGCATGAACTTCCATCCTCTCCGAAAAATCCGAATACTTTTCTCCAGTATGTTTCAAGGATCTCATCCGGGCCGTTAAAAATCTCATGTCTGGTTCCCGGCATCTTTATAAGTTCACAGGTGGTTTTTCCATATGCATTGATCTTTTCTGCAAAAATATCCTGCGCTTTGTTGGATACCAGTCTGTCTGTCTCCGCCTGAAAGAGCAGCACCGGAGCCGCAATTTCTTTCCAGGCATGCTGCTGGAGATATCGGTTCATTTTGGCAGCATTATATACCCACCCATACGAAGGAGACCAGGTCTGATATGCCCGGTTTTCCATGCGGATCTGCTTATATCGGTCGAATCTTGGTCTTGAAAGACCAGAACTGGTTTCAAACTGCTCCGTGCCATCATAAGGTTTCTGCCCTGCCGCATAATCCATTGCCTTTCCGGACCGGCAGGCAGCCCTTGCGATTCTCACTGCTGCAGAGTAGGGTACGCCTCCAGTCAAAGGCCGGATCATAGGAGAAGAAAGTATCACTTTTTTGTACATATAAGGATCTCTTGCAGCCGCGATCGCTGCCACAGCTCCTCCCATAGAATGTGCAAACAAATACATGGGAAGGCTTCTGTGAGCCTTGCGGATCAGCCTCGATACTCTCAGAAAATCCCGGCTGTATCTGCTCCAGTGATCTACATGAACCAGTGACGGATCTTCCGTAAAACGATAACTGAGTCCATGTCCGCAATGCTCCGGCAGATAAACATGATAGCCTTCCTTTAAAAAATAATAAATGATCTCCTGATACTTTCGGGCTGACTCTGAAAAGCCATGACTGATCACTGCCACTCCCCGGGGCTGATCCGCCAGATAGCGTTTTATATGAATCCTTTTTTCTTTTTCCTTTCCCTGAATACAAGGGATCCAGGTTTCTCTGCATCGGGCAGACAAATACGGAAGAACCGTCATCCGCATTTGCTCTGCATATTCCTCTTCATGGATGATTCCGCTATATTTCTCACAATCCTGCATATTTTACCTCCTCTGCACTGCGGCAGTTTTCCTCCTGATAAAATCCCGGTCTTTACTTATTCCCAAAGACTCTGTATACTTATTACATTACTTTTGCTCCGTCTGCAGCAATCTGATACAAAACATCATTTTTGACAGGAGGATCTTATGTTCCGTTTATGGGGAAAATTATGGAAAGACAATCGTCTTGTAAAAGATACCGTAGTCTGTGACGATTCCAAAGATACCAGGACTCACAAAATATTCCGTGGCCTGGAAGAGATTTGTTATGAATTTGACCTGGAAAATCCCATCTGGCTTGACAATGTCATCTCTGACTTCAAACGTCATTCCAAAGCGAGATTTTACCAGGACAGCTTTATTGAGCAGATCAGCTTCGACTACCTGGAGATCCAGGTCATTGAAGAAGACTGATCACTGCTCTTCAAAGAGACCACGGATCACTTTGTTTTTTTATTCATAATAGACAGATAATCTCTGTCTTTTGCTTTTTTACGGGGTACAAAAAGAGAAACAACACTCTTTTTTCCCCTTCCTCTGGCATAGAAAAATCCGATCACGGAAAATACTACCGCACCGATAAAATTAACGAAAAGGTCTTTCATGGTATCATAAAGTCCAATGTCAAGATACCCTCCAAGCCCCAGAAGCTCCTGTGTACCGTCTGAATGAACGATCATCACATCTGCAATATCCCGCATCACCACCGGATGGTTTGCTCCGTTGGGATCCATCATCACACTGCTGATCGTATGCAGGATCATATCCTTCTGCATATCAAATTTCAGAAAATAATCCATAGAAAATTCAAAAAATTCCCACAGCACACCAATAGTCATAGAAAAACAAAAAGCCAGCAGTGCCAGGAAAAACGGCGACAGATCAAAAGTCAGATTTTCATTGTCATTTAAGAGAAGTACCATCGAAAATCCTATGGCTGCACACAAAAATCCGTTCAGCGTATGAAGGATGGTATCCCATCCCGGTATCACAATATAGAATGCGTTGATCTCTCCCATGATCTCCGCTGCAAAAATAAAACACAAAATAGAAATTTCCAGTCCTATGGGAATCTCAATGCGCAGCCTTACCTGAAGCCAGCTTGGTATGTAAAGAAGCAAAAAAGTCAGCATACCCAGGAAAAAGCTTTCATAATTGCGAAGAAACAGCTGACGGGCCATACATAGGATCACCATAATTCTCAGTATGGAGAATACGATAAACGTACTTCTATGCTCCTTTAATTCCATGTTTACTGCCTGTCTGAGAGCTTTTATACGGCGTTTTTTCTCTCTTCTTTTTTCATTCATTTTCTGTTTCCTCCTGTGTATCTCTGTATTACATGATCCATTTTTTTATAAAGGGAACTTTTTCTGCAATAAATACTATTCCCCAGCTAATCAAAAAGATCAGACCCATCACAAAAGGAATTGCCAGGATCGTATCTCTCATCATCATACTGTCAATTCCATTTCTGTAAAGAACATCCCGAACAAAGGCATGGATCAGATAGATCCCAAAAGTGCATCCGCCAAGACTACAGATCATTTTTTCCATTCTTTCACTCCATTGTATCTTTGATACATATTCTTTAAAGAACAGAAAAACTGCGGTACTCCATATACATGCAAAAATTGTATAATTTTCATAAAATGCCTGGGTCGCTTTCCCGGATGCAAGAGATTCCTGACGGCAAAGCCATATGCCTGCAAGGATCATTACAGGTCCCAGGATGCAGACCATTCTTTCTATTTTCTTGGGAAGTCCATATTCATACAGATAATGTCCCAGAACAAAATATCCCACATACCCGGTAACCAGTTCCGGGTGCACCGTATTCATCAGATCCTGAACATGTTCTTTCCATGGAAGATCAAAGCGTCCTGCTGTGTAGGTAAAGATCTGAAATATCAGAAACAGCAGAATCATATACTGAGACCACTGTTTTCCTCTCGGACTGTTTACAATTTCCCAGATCAGAGGAGTAATAACCAGAAGTCCGATCAGCATAGGAAGATACCAGAGATGAAAATACGGTTCGCTTACATAAACCATCATTTTTTTGAAAAACTCCATACTCCCTATCTTCGGGCTTCCGTTCACTGCAATCCGATAAAAACCATAGAACAACTGCCAGAACAGATATGCAGAGGCCACCGGAAGGATATTCTTCATCCATAATTTTTTCAGATCCCAGGTTCTTTTGCTGCTGAGATAAAGGCTTCCGCTGATCATAATAAAACAGGCCACGGCAAATCGATTGATTCCATGATAAAAATTCGACACCTGCCACACCGAGGTATCCACCGGCACATCTCTGAAATGCTGCGAACCTGCATGAATTCCGATCACGCCGATACATGCAGCGATGCGAAGCAGCTCGATCCACGTAATTCTTTTTTTATTCATAATCAATAAACCCTGTTTCGATCCTCTCCGGCTAAAAAAGCCTCTATGTTCCTGATCACCTCATCTCTGCATCGGAACCGGGTCTCTACCGGCGCCCATGCCATATGAGGAGTGATCAGAAGCTTTTTGCTGTCCTGGATACGGATCAGAGGATTATCTTCTGCCATAGGTTCTTTTTCCAGAACATCCAAACCTGCCCCGGCGATCATTTCTTCTGTAAACGCTCTATAAAGAGCATCCTGATCCACGATCGGTCCGCGGGCAACATTGATCAGAACCGCTGTTTTTTTCATCCGGATAAAGGCTTTCAGATCCATCAGACCCTGCGTCTTTTCATTTAAAGGCGCATGTATGGACAGGATATCCGATTCCTTCAAAAGGGTGTCAAAATCCACCTGTCTTCTGTTTTCCGTAAGGGTATATGTTCCCCCGGATGCAGAATAACAGATCACCTTGCATCCAAAGGCTTCTGCAATGTCCGCTACTTTTCTCCCAATAGCGCCCATTCCAATAATCCCCCAGGTTTTTCCGCAAAGTTCATAAAACGGCTCCGTAAAATAGGAAAATCCGCCGCTTTTTGTATATTCGCCGGATTTTACATAATCATCATAAAAGCGCAGTTTTTCCCATATATAAAAAAGCATGGCAAAGGTATGCTGAGCCACAGCGTTCGTGGAATATCCGGCTACATTGCAGGCATGGATCCCTCTTTTTTTCAGATACTCCCCATCCAGGTTATTGATCCCTGTCGCTGTAAGGCAAACCAATTTGAGATTTTTTGCATCCTTTAAAGTTTCTTCACACATGGGAAGCTTATTCGCCACCACAATATCTGCGTCCCGGACTCTGTCCGGCATTTCCTCCGGCGTTGTAGACGGATAGATTTTTACTTCCCCCAGAGGAAGAAAAGGGGTGAAGACCATGTCTTCACCCAGATTTTTTGCTTCAAGAAGAACAATTTTCATTATTTTGCTCATGAATCTCTCCTATTAATGATTCCTGATAAATACTCTGACATGATTCAGACTCAGTATAACAAAAACTTTCTGATTCTACAAGCAGGATATCCGAACAAAGTTCAATTTTCAAACAACGAACTTCAGTTCATAAATTCACGTATGATCTCCCTCATGATCTCCTCCTCTTCCGGACTCAGCATTTTGCTGAAGTGACTTCCGGTTGCCGCTGTCTGCCGGATACTGGCTGTGATCTTTTCTACCATTTCTTCCTGAAGGACCGGATCCATTTTTTCCGGAACCGCTGTCGGTTCCGCCTTTCTGGCAGAAGGGAGTTCTTCTCTTTTTGCCCTGGCCTGCAGGATATAATCAGCCAGAGAATTCATTACCAGCTCCTCCCTGTAGGTAACGTCAAGCGCCTGACGAAAAAGGAGCAGGATTACCGGAACTGCTGTCCCGATATAAATATACTGCAGCGGCAGCCCTTCCGGAAGATCCAGTCTGGTCACAAAAAACAGTGCCAGTCCCAGACAGACAGAAGACAGCAAAGACGGCGCCCACACCAGAAGATTCATCCGCATCATCAGCTTATCCCTTGTTTTCCAGAGATTCAGCCATTTTTCCTTCAGGTTCATCACTGCTTTTGTTTTTCTCATCGCTCTTCTGTAGGTAAGGTGTACCGCCAGCATTCCAACTGCTCCTGCCACTCCCAGTACAGTCATGGCATAAAGCAGAAGCTGCAGCTCCATGATTCGTTCCAGCATGATCTCCTCCTTGATCTCCAGATTTCTTATATCTCACATTCTACACCTTACTGTCTCAGGAGGAAACAAAAATCGTTCGTCAAATTCTCCTATAAAATTCTTTGATTTTCTACAGTGCCTCTAATGCCTTTACGACTTCTTCAAATTTCATAAAATGAGAGGCTTTTACAAGGACGGTATCTCCTTTTTCTATATACTCGCCCAGGTTCTCCAGAAGCGTTTCCCGGTCTTTTACATAAAGAACGGAAAATTCCGGGGCTGCTTTTTGGGCTGCTTCTGCCATGTATCTGGACAGTTCTCCCACACAGATACAGCAGTCAATGCCGCAGGAAGCCGCATGCATCCCCACTTCTTCATGGAGACGGATTTCATTTTCACCCAGTTCTCCCATGTCTCCCAGGATTGCAACCCTGCGTCCGGCTCCGTCATGAAGAACGTCCAGAGATGCTTTCATGGACATTGGATTTGCATTGTAGCAGTCATCTACGATCAGAAGCTTCTCTGTCTCAATCATCTTAAATCTTCCACTGATAGCTTCCAGACTTTCAATTCCGCGCTTGATCTCCTCCACGGTAAGATGATAGATCCGGCCCACTGCGGAAGCAGCAAGGGCATTATATACCATATGTATTCCCGGCATGGGGACCAAAACAGAAAAACTCTCTTCTCCCAGATGGATCCGGCAGGAAATTCCCTTGAGGCCTTTGCTCTCGATCTCATCTGCATATACATCGCAGTCTCCTTTCAGACCGAAGAACACCGGACGGATACCCTGATATTCCTTTACCGTGGACAGTTTGTCATCATCCCCGTTCAATACAATGTTTCCGCCCTCTCGCAGGGAACCGAAAATCTCTGTTTTTGCTTTCAGTACTCCGTCCCTGTCTCCCAGATTTTCCAGATGGCAGGTTCCGATATTGGTGATCACACAAGTTTCCGGCCTGGCGATCCTGGCCAGTCTGGTCATTTCACCAAAATCACTGATCCCCATTTCAAGGACTGCGATCTCATCCTCATCACGGAGGCGGAACACAGTAAGAGGAAGTCCCAGTTCATTGTTAAAGTTTCCCTGGGTTTTCAAAGTACGATATTTTTCTTTCAGCACAGAGGCAATTACCTCTTTTGTACTTGTTTTTCCAACACTTCCAGTAATTCCCACAACAGGGATCTGAAGCTGCTCCAGATAAAATTCCGCAATGTCCTTTACCGCCTGCAGAGAAGATTTCACCTGAATATACGGATATTCTGCGTTTTCAAGCTCTCTCTCTGAAAGAGAAGCCAGACAGCCCTTTTCCATCACATCCGGGATAAACTTATGAGCGTCTACACGTTCTCCTACAATCGGGACAAAAAGTCCGCCCTTTTCTGCCTTACGGCTGTCAGTGGTAATCGCAGAAACCTCCTGATCCAGAAATTTCTCCGGACCATGGTAGATTCCACTGCATACTTCTGTTATATTTCTCAATGTAAGATTCTTCATCATGTGTTTTCCTGCTTTCCAAAAAATCTATTCTCTGTTCTGCAAGCTTTTACTGATATTTTTTCTCAGATACCCGGATCAGTTCCTCACAAAGTGTAGGATAATCCATTCCAAGAACAGCCGCTTCCTGAGGAATCAGGCTGGTAGGCGTCATTCCAGGAAGAGTATTTGCTTCCAGACAATAAATCTTTTCCTCTTCCGTTACGATAAAGTCAAGTCTTGCGTAGCTTTCAAGCCCAAGAGCACGATATCCTTTGACCGCGTTCTCCTGAAGGCGTCTGGTCAGCTCTTCGGAAATAGGAGCCGGACAGGTTTCTTTTACCGCTCCTGGTTTATATTTGTTTTCATAATCATAAAATCCCTCACAGGGAACGATCTGGACTACCGGATAGGCTTTGCCGTCCACAACTGCAACTGTGTATTCCGTTCCCTGGATATATTCTTCGATAACCACTTCCTCTTCATAAGAAAAAGCCGCATCAAGAGCCTCCGTATATTCTTTCTGGTCATGCACAATATAAACGCCGATGCTGGAGCCTCCACAGCAGGTTTTTACCACTACCGGGAAAGAAAGCCCTTCAGCAAGCTGGTCTTGTCGTTCCCGTCTTTTCATAGTGGTGCCGCCCGGAACCGGAACATCATACATCTGGAACATCCATTTGGTCACACCCTTATCCATTGCCATGGCACTGCTGAGATATCCGGTACCGGTGTATTTGATTCCCAAGAGGTCAAATGCCGCCTGTACTCTTCCGTCTTCGCCATTAGCGCCATGAAGCCCCAGAAATACAAAATCTGCTTTTTTGCACAGTTCCAGTACATTCGGTCCGAAAAATTCTCTTCGTTCTTTTTTCAGCGTTTCTATATCCTTGTTAAAGCTTCTGATATAAGCGGCTGCAGCCTCCACATCATATTCTTCAGGGAAAGGATCTTCCCAGTTTACCTCTTTTATACCGCAAAAAACATCGATCAGCACAGCGTTGTGCCCTTTTTCCCTTAATCCATTACATATTCCTGTTCCGGAAACAATTGAAACATCTCTTTCTGTACTTGTTCCGCCTGCTAATACAACAATCCTCATAATGTTTCTCCCTCTTCAATGCAAAAACTGCTGCAAAGAACCCTTCCGGCATCTCTGCAGCATTTCTTTTTTATTTATAAATCACAACAGGCATCCCGGCTTTTGTACACTGGTACACTTCCGCTGCCCTGTCTCCCGGAACTTCAACATATCCGGCTGAAATCGACCATATCCCGGAACCTCCTCCGAAATTTTCTCCTGATCCAAAATCTGCCAGAACCTCTTCGTTCAGAATTTCTCCGGTCCATGCACCCACATCGCTCTGCGTCAGTGTGGGATTATCCACGATTCCCTTTCCTTCCCCGTAAGGGATCAGGAAATTGACCGTACCGCCGCTTAAATCTGCCGGAGACTGCAGTTCCCCTGCTGTATAAACTCCAGTCTCTGTTTCTCCGGGTGCATAGATTCCTGTATCTGCCACAGGATTTCCATCATGGTAAACGACCAGTCTCTGTCGGGAAAGATCAATCTCCACATAGGTATAACTGATGTCATTTACATTCCGGCTCATTGCTTCCTGAAGATAGACGGGCTCACGAACCTGGGTCACTTTTTCCAAAACAGCCTGATAGAGGGCTTCTGTTTCTTTTTCCTGGTCGATCACCCACCCGTAGTCTCCGCCGGCTACAGTAATTTTTCTGTTATCATAGGTGGCAAAGTTCCGTTCCGCACCTATTGTATCATATTTTTGTGCCAGTGTCTTTACATAGGCCGCAATCTTTTCTTTATCCAGAACAAGATCCTCTTCCTGATCTCTTACCAGCCAGGAACGAATCACATTTCTGTCCACCGTTTCCTTGCGATCGCTGAAATCATAAGTGACTACCACATCCGTCAGTTCATTCATCTGCTCACAATCAGATATCAGCCGTTCGTTATCCTGATAGATTTCCGGGTTTATGTAACATCCGTCCTCTTCAAGATCCACCACCGGATCTCCTGTTGTCACCGCTTTTTTCACTGCTTTTTCCAGCTTTTCCTGATCTACAAGCGTTCCCTGTATCTCAGGAACGATCACAAATTCTTTCCCATCATCTTCAATATATGCATCTGCCGGCTGTTCATTATCCTGGAGACACTTCAAAGAGGAAAATTTTTTTTGAAACAGTTCTTCCTCATAAGTAACAGAAGATGCCGTATCCATAACCTTATGCTGGCTGAACGCCAAAAACCACAAAAAGCGATTCTGATCGTGCATCAGCTTTTTCACACTGCTATCCGGCTTATAGGAAAGCGCAATCTCCTCTGCAGAAATACTTTCCTGTCCATTCCCTCTTGTCCGTACGGCAAGGACATACGCGGCTGTTTTCTTAGCCAAAAGCTCTTCTGCCTCTTTCTGGTCCATATAGGAACAGTTAAATCCATTTACAAGAGATCCCGGAAGAAAATGTCCGGAAAAATAATAGACTCCATAACCATAGGCTGCTGCCGTAAGCAGGAGCAGCACTGCGATCAGACCGATCAAAATCTTTCTGCCGGTGCTCATACCATTTTTTTCTTCTTCCATGAAACCTCCCTTTCATACTCGACAGAAGCTTTCTGTTTTACTCAGCCAGAAGCTTCTCCACACTTGCAAGCTTCACACATACTACAAATACATTGGCGGCTTTCTCAAGCTCTTCCATGGACGGGAAGGTAGGTGCAATACGGATATTGGAGTCTTTCGGATCCTTTCCGTATGGATAAGTTGCTCCCGCTCCTGTCATTACAACACCTGCTTCTTTTGCTTTTGCCACGATATTTTTTGCGCAGCCTTCCATAGAATCAAAGGAAATAAAGTATCCGCCCTTTGGATTGGTCCATTCCCCTACTCCCAGTCCTCCAAGTTCCTTTTCCAGAATATTCAGCACCATTTCAAACTTCGGACGGATAATGTCTGCGTGTTTTCTCATGTGTGCATGAACCCCTTCCAGATTCTTAAAGAATTTTACATGGCGGAGCTGGTTCAGCTTATCATGACCGATGGTCTGGGTCTGCATATATTTGCGGAAGTCATCCAGATTTGCCTTGGATGCTGCAACTGCTGCGATACCGGAACCAGGGAAGCTGATCTTGGATGTGGATGTAAATTTGTATACAATATCCGGATTTCCGGCCTTTGCACACTCAGTAAGGATCTCAAGAAGGAAATCCTGATCCTCCTCATAGAGATGGTGTACACTGTAAGCATTGTCCCAGTAAATACGGAAGTCCGGAGCAGCCGGCTTCAGGTTTGCAAATCTCTGGACAGTTCTTGCGGAATAGGTGTATCCCTGAGGATTGGAATATTTCGGCACGCACCAGATACCTTTGATAGAATCATCTTCACTGACAAGCTTCTCCACCATATCCATATCCGGGCCTTCCGGAGACATTGGTACATTGATCATTTCAATGCCAAAAAACTCTGTGATCTTGAAATGACGATCATATCCCGGTACCGGACAGAGGAATTTCACCTTATCCAGCTTGCACCATGGAGTATTTCCCATAACGCCGTGTGTCATAGAACGTGCAATGGAATCAAACATAACATTCAGACTGGAGTTTCCATAGATAATGATATGCTCCGGATCCACCTCGGAGATCTGTCCGAGAAGGCGCTTTGCTTCCGGAATACCATCGATCACACCATAGTTACGGCAGTCTACGCCGGTTTCACATTTCAGTTCTTCTCCATTTGCCAGAACCTGCATCATTCCCATAGAAAGGTCAAGCTGCTCTGTTCCCGGTTTACCACGGGACATATCCAGGGCAAGTCCCTGCGCCTTGATATCTGCATACTGCTGATCCAGTTCTTTTTTCAAAGCAAGAAGCTGTTCTCTGCTCATTTCACTATATTTCTCCATCTTTATCCTCCTCGTTCCGCTTACTCTTCGGACTTTTTTATTTTAAACTGCTGAAATATATTATCTTGTCTATTTTAGTATGCTAAAGTCCCGGTTGTCAAGTCCTGTAATCACTGTATTTGTGAAAAATAATGTCCTTATTTTATACAGGATGGCCAAAACTCTCCCGATTTCCACTTGCAGATTTCCATTCATTATCCTATACTGATTCTATAAAGACTAATGAGAGGATTACAATTTATGTGGATTGCAGATCAATGGAAAGAATACGAAGTAATTGACGCTTCCGGCAGCGAAAAGCTGGAGCGCTGGGGAAAATATATACTGGTCCGTCCGGACCCACAGGTAATCTGGGATACGCCCAAAGCGAGCCGTGGCTGGAAAAACATGAACGCCCACTATCACCGCAGCAAAAAAGGCGGCGGAGAATGGGAATTTTTTGATCTTCCCCAGCAGTGGGATCTTCACTATAAGCACCTGACCTTCCACCTGAAGCCGTTCAGCTTCAAGCATACCGGACTTTTCCCGGAGCAGGCGGTAAACTGGGACTGGTTTGGAGACAAGATCCGGAATGCCGGACGCCCGGTAAAGGTTCTGAATCTTTTTGCCTATACAGGCGGAGCAACTCTGGCAGCTGCTGCTGCAGGAGCCAGCGTCACTCATGTGGACGCCTCCAAAGGCATGGTCACCTGGGCCAAAGAAAATGCCGCAGCCTCCGGACTGGCAGAGGCGCCTATCCGCTGGCTTGTAGATGACTGTGTGAAATTTGTAGAACGTGAGATCCGAAGAGGAAACCACTACGATGCTATTATCATGGATCCCCCTTCCTATGGACGGGGACCCAAGGGAGAAATCTGGAAGATCGAGGATGCCATCCATCCTCTTGTGAAGCTGTGCGCGAAGCTTCTCAGCCCGGATCCGCTGTTTTTCCTTATCAATTCCTATACAACAGGACTTGCTCCTGCTGTTCTCACCTACATGCTGGCAACAGAGCTGAAACAGTATAACGGAACTGTAGATTCACAGGAGATCGGACTTCCGGTTACTTCCACCGGACTTGTTCTTCCATGTGGTGCTTCCGGACGCTGGGAGGCCAGATAAAGACAACTACCAAAAGATATGGAGGGAGCCTATATGAGCAGTATTTCATCAGCCTTTAAGGATATGGATGCAAAAGTTGAGGTGAAACGGTACGGCTGTGCCGTAATTGCGGCTGTGATCTTTGCTGTAAATATCAAAACCTTTGTAAGAGCCGGAGGACTTTATCCGGGCGGCTTTAACGGACTGACCCTTCTCATTCAGGGAACTTTCCGGGAATTTGCCGGCATGGAAATTCCCTATACCCTGATCAACGTGGTCCTGAACGCGGTTCCTGTACTGATAGGGCTGAAATATATCGGAGTAAAATTCACTCTGAGTTCCTGTGTGGTGATCGTACTGTCCAGTATCCTGACAGACCTTATTCCCTCACAGCCTATTACCTATGACCCTCTGCTGATCAGTATCTTCGGCGGTCTGATCAATGGTTTTGTGGTAAGTCTCTGCCTGATCGGAAACACCAGCAGCGGAGGAACGGATTTTATCGCCATTTACTTTTCCGAAAAAAACGGACAGGATATCTGGAATTATATCCTCTGCGGCAACGCAGTGATCCTGGTGGCCGCAGGTCTTCTGTTTGGATGGGATAAGGCGCTTTATTCAATCATCTTTCAGTTTACTTCCACCCAGATGGTTCAGATGCTCCACCAGAGATACAAAAAACATACTTTGTTTATTATCACCAGACATCCTGATGAGGTTTATGAGGAAATTTCCAAGCTGTCTCATCACTCTGCCACAAGGCTGGACGGAACCGGCTGCTACAGCGGTGATAATACTGCCATGATCTATTCTGTTGTCTCCCGCGAGGAGGCCAAGCTTCTTGTAAAAAAGGTTGCCGAGGTAGATCCCCAGGCCTTTGTAAACATAATCAAAACGGACTTTATCAACGGAAGGTTTTATTATAAGACCGACTATTAAAAAGGAGGATGATGTTTTATGAAGGAAAAGTATGAAGAAAAAGATCAGGTTCCCTTTACCTGCTCTCCGGAGTATGACCGCAGTTCCTGCGGAATCTGCGTGTGCGCTACCTGTTATGAGCAGGAATTCTGCGACCGGTGCCGCACCTGCAAGGATCAGTCCCGGAAAAAGGAATCCTGCCCCAGATATGAGGGCGCATACTGCTACTAAAGCTCAATCGGGCAGGAGACAGATCATTTTCGTCTGTTTCCTGCCCGATCTCTATTTTTCATTTCTATGTTTCGGTAAAGTCACCGTAATTTCCGTTCCTTTATCCACTTCACTGACAAGATTCAGTGTCCCTCCAAGGAAAGTAACTCCATGTTTTACAATGGAAAGACCAAGTCCGGTTCCTCCGATCTCCTTTGAATGACTTTTATCCACTCTGTAAAAGCGTTCAAAAACTCTCTTCCGGTCTTCACGGGGGATTCCGATACCGTTATCCTCCACAGACAACTGGACTTCATTCCCAAGATCCCTGATAAGAATACTGACTATGCCATTATCCTTATTGTATTTGATACCATTATCGCAAAGGTTATAAAGAATTTCTTCCAAAATAGGACGGACTGTACGGCAGATCAGCCGTTCTCCTTCGATATACAGATGAACATTCTTTTTCTTTGCAGCTTCATTCAGGTTTCCGCATACGTCCTTCGCCACTGTATAAAGATCAATATTCTCCCATTCATACGGATTCTCTCCTTCATCCAGCTGAGAAATCCGAATCGTATCCTCTACAAGCTGGATCAGCCTCTGTGCTTCCTTATAGATTCTTCCGGCAAATTTCTTAACATCTTCTTCTTTTACAAAGCCATCCTGAATGATCTCTGCAAATCCGGAAATGGAAGTCAGAGGAGTCTTCAGTTCGTGAGAAACATTTGCAGAAAATTCTCTTCTGAGGTTTTCCCTCTGCACTTTCTCTGTTTCATTCATAAGAAGCAAAACTGCACCAACTGTCTTTCCGTCTCTGTTTACCGGATTGGCGATCAGCTGTACAAACTCATTATCCAGATGAAGAAGGGCACTTCCATGTTTTCCCTCCAGCACAGTTTCGATTACTTTTCGGAAATCTTCATTTCTGTCCAGAGAATATACGCTGCGTCCCGTTCCCGGTTCGTTTACCTGAAAAATCTTCCAGGCGCTGGAATTTCCGGAAAGAATCATTGTATAGGAATCAATGACCAGAAGTCCTTCCTGCATATTTTCTGTAATGATGGAGAATTCCTCCTGATTCCTTCTCGCCTCTTCAAGCTGAGTATGAATCTGACGGTTCTGTCGGCTGATCTTTCCAAGAAGAGGAGCCACCTCTTCGTAAACTTCATTTTCATCCGGTTTTTCCAGATCAAGCTCATTAATCGGCTCAACGATTTTTCCCGCGATTCTGGAAGCAAAAATGCCTGCCAGAATCAGCATCGCAAATATAATGCACAGTACCGGCTGCACAAGCTGAAGCACCAGTGCAAAAGCTGAATATTGTGTACTGGCTACTCTGAGTACAGAATTATCCGAAAGTCTCTTTGCATAATAAACGGTTTTTTCAGACAACGTACCGGATATACGCTGCGCCTCTCCTGCTCCTGTGGCAAGCGCCTCCTGAAACTCCTCACGGTCCTTATGATTTTCCATTTCAGCTGCATCAGCCTCATTATCATAAAGTACCGTTCCGTCCTCTCCAATATAGGTAATTCTTGAATCTGTATTTTTCAGCTGCTGCAGATATTCTTCCCCCTGCTGCTCTACTCCATAAGCAAGATAGCTGGCCTCTCTGGCAAGCTCCGTATCCAGCTGTTTTCCAAAATACTGGTACAGAATTCCCAGAACAAAAGCAATCCCCAGGATCAGCACAGAGGCAGATACAAGCACCGTAGATTTAAAAATCTTTTTTGTCAATTCAGGATTCCTCCGGTCTGATTCTGATGTTCATTATTTCTGTGGATTCCAGTGATCGAGTACTCTACCCACTCTGCAATGTTTACTGCATGGTCTCCGATACGTTCCATGTATTTTGCCGTCATAAGAAGATCAAGAGCCAGTTTTGCATCAATACTTCTGTGACAGATCATCTCTGTCAGTTCTGTCTTGACCTGTTCAAAGCTTTCGTCTACCATATCGTCGTCATTGATTACCTTTCTGCACAGATCCAGATCCGCTTTTACAAAAGAATCAATACTTTCTGTCACCATACGGACTGTCTGATCTGCCATTTTTTCAATTTCTTTCGGTATCTCCACACGGTTTCTGTCAATAAATCTCGCCAGGTCCGCAATATCTGCCGCCTGATCGCCAATACGCTCCATATCCGAGATCATCTTAAGAGCGGCAGAGATTTCTCTTAAATCCCTTGCTACCGGCTGCTGATGCAGAAGGAGACGCATACAGATATTCTCTATTTCTCTTTCTTTCGCATCGATTTCTCTGTCTGTATCAAAAACCTCTTTGGAACAATTCACTCCCTGTATCGCCTTTGCGGAAAAAGCAATGACTTTTTCACAGAGACTTCCCATTGTGATGATCTGTACATGCAGTTCCTCCAGCTGTCGTTCAAAACGTGTCGTCATATCATCCAAACCTCCCTGTAATATAATCCTCTGTCCTCTTATCCGCCGGCATGGAGAATAAGGTATCTGTATCATTGAATTCGATCACTTCTCCCAGAAGGAAAAAGGCAGTTTTATCGGAAATACGCGTTGCCTGCTGCATATTATGGGTTACCATTACGATCGTATAGTCTTTTTTCAGCTCCATTGCCAGTTCCTCAATCTTGGAAGTGGAAATGGGGTCAAGAGCAGAAGTCGGCTCATCCATCAGGAGCACCTCCGGCTGTACTGCCAGCGCTCTTGCAATGCACAGCCTCTGCTGCTGACCGCCGGACATTCCAAGGGCACTTTTTTTCAGACGGTCTTTTACCTCGTCCCAGATAGCAGCATCCCGAAGAGATTTTTCTACAATATCATCCAGCTTTGCCCTGGAACGGATTCCGTGTGTTCTTGGTCCGTATGCAATATTATCATAAATGCTCATGGGAAAAGGATTGGGCTTCTGGAACACCATTCCCACCCTTTTTCTCAGAAGATTTACATCCATATCTCCGTAAATATCCTGTCCGTCAAGTTCCACCTTTCCGGTGATCACACAGCCTTCCACAAGGTCGTTCATCCTGTTTAAGGATTTCAGAAGTGTAGATTTCCCACAGCCGCTTGGTCCGATAAATGCAGTGATCTCCTTTTCCGGAATGTGCATATGAATATCCTTCAAAGCATGAAAATTCCCATAATGAAGGTTCATATTCTCAATCAAAAGCTTTGTATTATTACTCATGTATCCTTATCCTTTCGCAATCCTTTTTGCTGCTTTGCCGGAAAGCCAGTTGATGATCAGCACAAAAACAAGAATCACCACTGCTGTAGCCGAAGCCTGATTCATGTGCAGTCCCTCGCTGGAGAGCACATACATATGAAGGGCAAGAGTACGTCCTGATCCCATCAGATCCGGTATCTGGGCTACTGTTCCGGAAGTGTAAAGAAGCGCAGCTGTTTCTCCGATAATACGTCCAATGGCAAGAATGATCCCGGCAAGAATACCCGGTACTGCCGAGGGAAGCACAATCGTAAAAACAGTTCTTAATTTTCCGGCTCCAAGACCAAAACTGGCCTCTCTGTAGGAATCCGGAACTGCCTTTAAGGCTTCTTCAGAAGTACGCATGATCAAAGGCAGAACCATGATCACCAGGGTAAAAATACCTGCCATAAGCGACATTCCCCAGTTCAGTGCAGTTACAAAAAAAAGCATGCCGAACAGTCCGAATACGATAGAAGGAATACCGGAAAGTGTCTCTGCTGTGATACGGATCACCTTCACCAGCTTATTGCCTTTTTTTGCATATTCCACAAGATAAATTGCTGCAAAAATCCCGATCGGCGCCGCGATCAGAAGAGTCAGCACCGTCATAATAAAGGTATTGATAAGAGACGGCATCAAAGACACATTCTCAGAATTATACTCCAGACTGAACAGGGATGGAGTCAGGTAAGGAAGCCCCTTTGCCAGGATATAGCCTACCAGAAACAGAAGTACTGCAAAAGTAAGGACAGCCGCTGCGCCTGTCAACAGTGCAAGAATTCCGGAACCCGGATGGCGCAGATAAGATTTCAGCTGACTGCCTGCCGAAGAGCTGTTTCTTTTTTTTACAGGGATTTCTGAATTGACAGCTGCCACATTAGTTTGCATTTTCCACCCTCCTGTTCAAAAGTGAAAGACTGAGATTTATAATGAGAATAAATACAAACAGTACCACGCCGGTAGCGATCAGAGCTTCTCTGTGAAGGCCTGTTGCATATCCCATTTCTGTAACAATATTTGCTGTCATCGTACGGAGCCCTTTCAGGATTCCCTGAGGCATTCTTGCCTGGTTTCCTGCTACCATGATCACTGCCATAGTCTCGCCGATCGCACGTCCGATGCCAAGAACAACTGCAGCAAGAATACCTGATTTTGCTGCGGGAAGCATCACACAGAAAATACTGCGTTCCTTTGTTGCCCCAAGAGCCAGAGATCCTTCATAGTAGCTTTCCGGGACACTTCTAAGAGCAGATTCCGTAGGTCCGATGATCGTAGGAAGAATCATGATCCCGAGAAGCAGAGAGGCGGCAAGCCAGCTGGTTCCTGTGCCTCCAAATGTATTTCGGATAAATGGAACCATCACTACCAGACCGAAAAATCCATATACGATAGAGGGAACTCCTGCCATCAGTTCAATGCCTGCTTTCAACGGTCTGTAGATTTTTTTCGGACAATAACGTGCCATAAATACAGAGGTAAAGAGAGCAATTGGAACACCTACCAGAATAGCACCTCCGGTTACATAAATGCTGGCTACGATCATGGGAAAAATCCCATACAGATGATTCGATGGTTTCCATGTGGTTCCGAAAAGGAATTTCATTGGACCGATTTCTCCGATCGCCGGAATTCCACTGGCAAAAAGAAACAGACAGATCAAAAGCACTGCAAGGACAGAAACACAGGCTGCCACCATGAACACGGTTTTCATTCCCTGCTCTCTGATCCTGTCTATGGAGACCTTAGATGTATTTTTTATACTCATAAAAGATATTTTCCTCTCTGACTTCAAGATTGCAGAACAGAAGCCCGGTAAGCCGGGCCCCTTTGCGTTCCATCCTGTTGTACGGATCTTATTATTTTGCAAGATCCTCCCACTCAGTTGTCTCACCGGTAAAGACTGCCTTCACCTGATCGCTTGTAAGATCCTCAGTTTCGTTTGTGTTGTTTACAACCACTGCAATACCGTCTTTTGCGATTACGGTTGCTGTAAGACCAAGCTCTTTTTCCTCATCCTTCAGTTCACGGGAAGCCATTCCGATATCACAGATTCCTTCTGCCGCAGATGTTACGCCTGTTGTGGAATCACTCTGCTGAACTTCAACAGTTACGTTCTTGTTTACTGCCTCATAAGCCTCTTTCAGTTTTTCCATTACAGGAGATACGGAAGAAGAACCTGCAACCACAACCTTGCCCTCTGCCTCTGTTGCTTCATAAGCGCCAGCCTCTGTGTCTGCTTTGATATAACCGTTGTCCTCAATGATCTGCTGTCCGTCTGCACTCATGATATAGCTTACAAAATCCTGTGCTGCTTCACTTGCTTTCTCACCAGTTACGATATTGAACGGACGGGATACTTTATATGTATCATTTGCTACGTTCTCAGCAGTTGCCTCTGCTCCGTCGATCTTCACTGCCTTTACAGTATCGTTCAGAGAACCAAGAGAAATATAGCCAATAGCATTCTCGTCACCAGCTACGGTTGTCATCATTACGGAGGTGCTGTTTGTAATGCTTGCGTCCTCCGTTGTCATATCAACCTTTTCTCCGTCTTTCTCTTCCTGAATACCGAACAGTTCAATAAACGCGCCTCTTGTACCGGAACCGTCCTCACGGGAAATTACATTGATCGTTCCGCTTGCTGCACTTGCCGCTGTTGCAAATGCGGTTGTTCCGATTACGGCTGCTGCTAAGATTCCAACGATTTTTTTCTTCATGATAAATCTCCTCTTTTTTATGAAATTTTTTATTTGTTTTCCTCATTGACAAGTGTCATTATAGAAACAAAACGTTAAGTTCAAAATCCTGGTTGGGTAAAATCTTTGTAAAAAACTTCGGCGTTTTTGTAAAAAAGATCTCCCCAATACTGCAATCATCAATTACCGCAGTATTGAGGAGATCTCGTTAAGATCACTCTATCCCTGTAAGTCTTTTTGCTTTTTCCCAGTCTTTTTTATATACCAGAATTTCATATTCACAGGCAGCACTCTCAGGCATACCTGCGCTTCCTGTCCTTCCGCGCATGGTACCCGTCCCGGCCCACTGACCCATCCTGTTTTTTACCTTATGACGATATGAAATACCTTCACGTTCCAGAACATCCCGGAGTTGATTGAACCGCTTCATGTCTGTTCCTATCCACAGACTTTCGGAATTTAAAATCGTAAACATAGGCCCCCCCTTTTCGCTTTAAAATCTGATCTTCAGTTATATTTTCACTATAAACTGCCAACTCATATTCCGTCCTGCTCCGCAAACACCTGCATCGCAGCCTCTTCCTCAAACTGCATATAATACAGGTCATGATAATACCCTTTTTCGGCCAGCAGCTCCTTATGGGTTCCCTGCTCGATGATCTTTCCGTCCTTTACCACCAGGATCAGATCTGCATTGCGGATAGTGGAAAGGCGGTGCGCAATCACAAAGGAGGTATGTCCTTTCAGAAGTTTCTCTGTAGCCTTCTGGATCAGCTGCTCTGTTCCCGTATCAATAGAAGAGGTTGCCTCATCCAGTACAAAGATCGCCGGATCCGCCAGAATGGCTCGGGCAAAGGAGATCAGCTGTTTTTCCCCTGTGGAAAGTCTGCCGCCGCTTTCTCCCACATCACTGTCATAGCCTTTTTCCAGTTTATTCACCACTACATCTGCAGACACACTTCTGGCAGCCTGGACAATTTCCTCATCTGTGGCATCAAGGCGGCCATAGCGGATGTTTTCTTTTACGGTTCCACTGAACAGATGAGGATTTTGCAGTACATACCCGATCTGACTGTGAAGCCAGAGCTGAGACCGTTCCCGGTAATCCACACCGTCGATCAGGATGCGCCCGCTGGTGGGTTCAAAGAACCGCCCGGCAAGATTTACCAGCGTAGATTTTCCGGCTCCGGTTTCTCCTACAATGGCAATGTTCATTCCAGCCGGAACATGAAGATTGAAATGCTCCAGCACATACTCCTTTCCGTCCGGATATCGGAAAGAAACATCTTCAAATACAATATCGCCCCTGATCTTTTCCCAGTTTTCTTTTTTGGGCTGAAAGTTATCTCCGTATTTTTCCTGCACATCCCTGCTGTCCACTACATTTGGCTTTTGGCTTAAAAGATCCATAACACGCTCAATATTCGCCTGACAGGAGATCAGGTCTGCAAGAAGCCTTGCCAGCTGCTGGATCGGTTCAAAAATAACCACCGCATAGGAAATGAATACCGACAGCGTTCCCAGCCGGATCAGATTCTTTTGCACCATGTAACCGCCTTTGGAAAGAACCAGTGCAGAAGCTACGGAACTGAAAAAAAGAATGGTTGGAATAAAGATCGCATTCAGCTTCGCGGCTCTGCATCCGGCATACCTCATATCTTCTGTGATCTTAAAGAAAGCCTGTTCATTCTCTTTCTCAATAACCATGCTTTTGGAGGTTTTTACTCCTGTGATCCCTTCATTATAGGCATTGGTGATCTGCGAGTTGATCTTACGGACCTTTCGGTTCCAGTGAAGGATCCGGTTCTGAAAGAACACGGTCAGCACAGCAATACAGGGCACGATCAGAAGAAGCAGAAAGGCCAGACGGGCATTCAGAAAGAACATGATGCCAAACACGCCAACCACATAGATCAGAGCCCAGAACATGTCCACCAGCCCCCAGGCGATCATTCCTGCAATACGCAGGGTATCGCTCATCACACGGGCATGGATATATCCCACCGGAGTGGTATTATAGTAAGAAAAGGATAAGGTCTGCAGATGCTTGAACTGCGCCCATTTCAGATCCTTTCCGATATTCATTTCAATCGTTGTAGCTGCATGAACAGACAGATACACACTGATCGTCTGAGCCACGATCACCGCCACGTATGCCAGAGCAAAAACATGGATCCCTTTCAGGGAATCCGGAATGATAAAATGGTCGATAGCATAGCTCTGGAACAGAGGAACCAGAACGTCCACTCCCGCCAGAAGAATGTTCAGACTGAAGGTGATGAAAAAATATTTTTTATACGGTTTAAAGTAGGGCAGCATCTTTGCCCAGATCTTAAACTGAAAAGGTTTCGTGTACTCCTGTTCTTCATACGCTGCCATAGCTTCTCACCTCTTTTCTGTCGTCATGACTCATCTGTATTTCATAGATCTGCCGGTAAATCCCGTTTTTCTCTATCAGCTCCTGATGAGTTCCCATTTCTTCTGTCTTGCCCTGATTCAGTACCAGAATCTGAGAAGCCCCCATAAGCGTTGTGATACGGTGAGAGATCAGAATCACCGTTGTATCCTTCATACATTCCTTCAAAGCCTGCCGGATCTTGTGATCCGTCTCGGAGTCTACAGCGGAAAGGGAATCATCAAACACCATGATCGGCGCTTTCTGAAGAAGCATCCGTGCAATGGCGACACGCTGCCTCTGCCCTCCGGAAAGAGTCACGCCCCTTTCACCGACCAGAGTTTCGTATCCGTCCGGGAAGTTCATGATCGCATCATCCACACAGGCGATCCGGGCCGCTTCACGGATTTCCTCCATCGTTGCCTCCGGTCTGGAAGCAGCAATATTTTCCCGGATCGTCCTGGAATAAAGAAATGGTTCCTGAAGCACCATACCAATATTACGGCGCAATTGTTCCAGCGGAATCTCACGGATATCCTTTCCTCCGATGGTAATGGCACTTTTCTGATCTTTCAGAGAATAAAACCTTTCCAGAAGCTGTACAATCGTAGATTTTCCACTTCCTGTACCTCCCAGAATCCCAAAAGTGGCTCCCTGAGGAATATGAAAAGATACGTCATCCAGTACCTTTTTGCCGTCTTCATACTGAAAATCCACATGGCTGAAAGAAATATCATAAGATTTCCACAGTTTCCCGCCACTGTCCACATCCTTCGCGGCCGCTTCAGAAGAAGCTTCTTTCCGATACCCCTCTTCCCGGCTGCCCAGTATGTAATCTACACGGTCAAAGGACACACCCGCCTTACTCATATCAGATAAGATCCTGCCCAGTCCACGGATCGGCCATACCAGAGCAGTATTATAGGAAGCAAACGCCACAAATTCTCCTACGGAAATATTTCCATGTACTGCCTCCACAGCTCCCAGTACAATGATCGTAACAACCTGAAGACCCGTGATCAGATCTCCCACGCCCCAGTAAAGACCGGAAAGAGTTCCCAGACGGATCCATAAATTTGCAAAAGCATTATTCTTCTCCAGAAAACGGTCCATCTCATATTTTTCCCGGCCAAAGGCACGAACAACCCGGACGCCGGTAGCATTTTCCTGTACCACCGTGGACAATTCTCCCTCCGCCTCGTCTGCATCCGTAAAACGCTTTGCGATCAGCCTGTAAAAAACAGCCGAATACACCACTACCAGAGGCACAAATAAAAGGACGATCATGGAAAGCTTCACATTCATGGCAACCATCATCCCAAAGGAAACTGCCACCAGAAAAATCGTACGGAACACTTCCAGAAGCTGTGTGACCACAAAATTCCGAATCACTTCCACATCAGAAGTACAGCGCTGGATAATATCTCCTGTCTGGTTTTTGTCATGCCAGCTCATAGGAAGTTTCTGTACATGCGCAAACAGCGTATCTCTCATATTTTTGGCAAAGTTCTCCCCTGCTCTGGCGGTATAATATCTGCTGACAAACATAGCCGCTCCGGACAGAAGCGCCACTGTCGTCAGGATCAGTGCCATCACCCACAGATGCTCTGACAAATACGGATATTTACTGCCGCCCAGCACCGAATCGATGGTAAACCGGAATATCTGAGGTGTCAGAGAATTTAGTATGGTAGTAATAAAAGAGGCAGCCGCCGCTGCCGCAAAAGCACCTCTGGCTCCCGCAAAAAAGCGGGAGATCAGTTGTAATCGTCTTTGTTTCTTCATCTTTTCTGCTCCACTTTTTCTTTGATAAAATGTATCTCACAGTCTTATTGTATGGTATCAGAAGAGAAAAATCAAGAAGACAAAAATCCCCGGAAACGCTTCGTTCCGGGGAAATATTTTTAATATCTTTTTATTTTTTTGGAAGGTGTTTTTTCAAATTCTGTATCTCTGACCTTAAGACTGTAAACTCTTTTATGAGCAGGCGCCGTTTTGTTATAAGCATCCACCACTTCCTGCAGCACAGTCTGGATCTCTGTGATTTCTTTTTTCTTTGCGTACTCATAATCCGGGAATATCTCCGCCTCGATAACACCGTTCTTTTCTCTTACCAGGATTTCCTGCACCAGACGATGTTCGCCGATTTTATTTTCCAGTTCCTCTGGGGAAACATTCTCACCATTTTTAGTAATGATCAGGTTTTTCTTTCTTCCGGTCAGATACACAAATTTCTCTTCGTCCACATAGCCCAGATCTCCGGTGCGAAGCCATCCGTCCTCCGTAAGCGCTTCGGCAGTCTCTTCCGGCATCTTATAATAGCCTCTCATTACACTGCTTCCCCTTACCCAAAGTTCCTTATCTACGGTCTTTGCTTCACAGTTGGGGAGAAGCTGCCCTACAGACTCTTTGCGGATATTCCATGGAACAGTTGTGCTGATGACCGGAGCACATTCTGTCATTCCATATCCCTGAAGGATCGTGATGCCATAACGCCGGAACAGATCGATATAAGCAGGATTCAGATATGCGCCACCACTGCAGATGGTATGGAAGTTCTCTCCAAATACTTCCTTTTTCACAATCTCAGGAGGCAGTCCTGCGGCATCTTCCAGTTTCTTTGCCATAGTCTCGATCATCAGCGGCACCATCAGAATCATATTTGGCTGGAACAGCTTAATGTTCTTTGCCACACGAAGAAGTGAATCATTGATGCAGATGATCGCTCCCAGTGTCATTCCCTTAAGAATATCCATGGTCAGGCAATAGGCATGATGAACCGGAAGTACAGACAAGACGACTGTACATTTCGGAAGCTTCATGTCAAGGCAGGTGGCATTTTCTGCCAGATTCCTGTGGGTAAGCATAACGCCCTTGCTTTTTCCTGTTGTTCCGGAAGTAAACATAATGGTACAGAGATCCTCCGGAGAAGGGCTGATCTTGCAGGCATCCTCTGCTTCTTCCATCAGCCTCCGGAAGGAAAGCGCCTCTTCATCCGATTCCTCTTTCTGCATGGAAATCAGATATTTCAGTTTTGGGCACCGCTCCTTCACAATGGCTGCAACATCTCTGCGGATCTCATCCACAACAAAAACGGATGCGTCTGCCCGGTGGATCAGTTCGCACATCTCCTCCGCAGGAAGAGATACGTCCAGAGGAACTGCCACACTTGCGCTGTTGACGGTTCCCAGATAAGCTGTCAGCCAGGTATAGGAAGTCATTCCTGCGATCGCTACATGATTTCCCTGTTCTCCCAGCTTTTCCAGCACACAGGAAAAACGTTCACTGTCTCTTTTTAATTCTGCATAAGATTTTGATGCAATTTCTTTTTTTCCGGTTTTATATCGAACCGCATCTCCGTCTCCAAATTCCTCTGCCGCCTGAATGACGATCTCACGTATGGTCTCTGCCATTTTTTCACCTTTTCCTTCCTTCTTTTTCTTATTCAGATAAGCGCTCCATGTATGAGGCAGCTTCTCCTACTGTTCGGATGTCTGCTGCTTCCTGCTGATCGATCTCAATGTCAAACTCATCCTCCAGATCTCCCAGCATACTCATAAAATCAAACGAGGTAAATCCCAGATCTTCCATGAATCTGGATTCCGGTGTAACATTCTCCGGCTCCGCCTCCACATAATTACAGATTATTTCTACCAGCTTCTCAAACATATTTCTTCTCCTTATATATTCTTTGTTTTGCTTCTGTCTGCCGCTTCCTTTGCTCTTTTATCCCGGCAGCCAGGTATTTTATCCTCTTAGATGAGCTTAATAATATCTCCTATTGGAAGGTTTGGATTTTCTGTTCCCTTAAACATGATCTTACAGAGATAATAATATAAATACTCCAGCTTTTCTCTGGATACAACCTTGATCTGGTGCTCAAAATTAAAGTCCAGACCATTGTCCTCCGGACGGTGCATTACGGTCAGATACATGGCCTGGGTAGTTGCGCCGTTTGGATACCATTTGGTCCTGTATTTAATATCCCCCAGCTTTTCCAGACCTTTTTCTCTCAAGGTCATTGGCTGATAGGTAAGTGCCATTGGCTCATACGTATGTCCCTTTCTGGTCGCATACCTGCGGCTTCTCTCTGCAAAATAGGAAACCGGATCATAGTTTGCATGACGGAACATTTCATTCTGGCGGTCGCGGATCTCATAGATTCCTTCCAGAAAGGTTTTGTCCTGAGAGATCACAGTACGGAACGGGAAAGAGTGGATCCTGGTTCCTCCTGATTTTTTCTCCTTCAGTGTCGCACGGCGGGCAATGGCTGTATTAATGGAAACATCATCATTGCCGTTTTCTTTCTGAAAGTAAGTGCGAAGTCCCATAAGAAGAAGACATGCCAGAGAAACATGGTACTTTTCGCAGAAATCCATCAGTCGTTTTGTCGGTTCTTCCTCCAGATGGAAGATATCCAGTTCAGAATCTACAGAATCCGATACGTCTACCACTGCCCGCTCTTCCGGATTTTGATATCGATCACGAACTTCATCCAGAAGTCTGGTTCCGTCAATGCCATTAAAGATCGGCTCTGACTCTGCAATAAGATTTTTGAAAAATTCCTCATCACGCTGCTTCGCTCTGCATCCGGCTTCATAAGCAAGATCTTTTTTCAGCTGCTCAATATAGGAAGCCATTTCCTTCGGCGGTTCCACACCCTCATACTGGGTGCTGCAGTACAGTTCGATGATGTCTTTCATAAAACAGATCAGGGACTGGGCATCCATAGTCATATGGTCTGCCAGAAAATAAATTCCGTTATAGCCTTCCGGCATTTTAATCATCACAATACGGTTCATAGGAGAATCATCCCGTTTAAAAGGAACAGCCGTCCAGGCTCTCATGGTTTTTTCCGCCTCTTCCATGGTTCCCTGAGAAAAGTCCACAAATTCAATATCCCGTTCTTCTTTCTCCACTACATACTGATAATAAGTGCCTTCTTTATCGTGTGCAAAACGAAGCCGCATGGACTCACATCGTTCATAGGCTTTATAAATACACTGCTTCAGAAGTTCAAAATCCAGTTCCACCTCGATGGTCAGGCTTGTTCCTATATTCAGAACCTCTTTTTTCGGACAGAAGCTCTGATAAAACAAATGAAATTTCTGAGCTGCTGTCAGCGGGTAAACAGGGTATCCTTTTCTTGTTCTCATCATTTGACAATACCTCCGATAAATGTATCCAAAGCCTTCTCATAGGCTTCCATGTCTTTATAATAGCTTTCTGCATGGGCTGCACCCGAAATGATCAGCCTTGTGGCAGGAACTGTACAGTTTTCATAAATTTTTTCACACATGCCTGCCGGCACAAACGTATCCGCATCCCCATGGATCAGAAGAAGCGGAACCTTCGCCTTCTGTACTTCCCGTGCTGCGTTACATTCGTCCAGACCATAACCAGCCTTCTTTTTGTTGATCCGGTCTGATATCTGGATCATAGGAAACGCCGGAAGATGATACATGGAATGGAGCACATGGGTAAAAACTTCCTTCGGCGAAGTAAATGCACAATCCGAAATGATCCCTTTTACCTGATCCGGAAGCTCTTCCAGGCTGCCCGTCATCAGCACAGTAGAACCTCCCATGGAATTTCCATGGAGAAGAATCTGTACCTGGGGTCCGCACTGCTCTATGACCCATTTGATCCAGCCCAGCGCATCATAGCGGTCCAGACATCCAAATCCTATATAGGTTCCCTCACTTTTTCCATGTGCCCGGGCATCCGGAAGAAGCATTCCATAGCCTTTTTTCATATAATAATCTGAAAGTCCGATGTAATCGCTCATCCCCTCGCTGGTATAACCATGAAAGCAGATCACGACCTTAGAGCGATCCGGTCCTGGAAAATATGTGGCATGGAGCCGCAGTCCATCCTTTGTTTCCTGATATACATCTTCATGAGGCTGCGCCAGCATATATGCTTTTCTTTCCTGGATCAACGGCATGTACTGATTCCAGTCTGTACCTGCCATCTTTACCGTTCTCTCTTTTTTTGCATTGCTTCTCTTCATGGTTCTGCGGTAAAAATATGCCGCGCTTCCCATTTCAGAAATCGTCAGCAGTCCAAGAAGCGCTGCTGCTCCACTTATCCATTTTTTCATGCCCATAACCTCTGCCGCTTTACTTTTTGCTGTCGATCAGTTCTTTCAGTTTCAGGGCTTTGTCAAAATTTCCTTCCACCTTCATTTTCTGCATGGTAAATGCCATAACCGGATCCAGCTTCTTCTCTGCGATCTTCATAAACGTCTCAGCCGATGCTGTAAACATGGCGTCCCTGTCAAAATACTCATAAGGTTCCACATAAAGTTTCCCCTCTTTTACTTCCACATAAAAAATGCCTTCTGCTTCGCCAACAATATTGAACTGATAAGCCAGATGTTCTGCAATATTGCTCACATCCGCCTCCATAAATTTCCCTTTAATCTGCGCAAAAAAATCCGCATATGTCATAACAAACATCCTCCCTTTTGTTTTTCGACCGTCAGTCGAATTTGTTTATATTTAATTTATCATCTTTTCGACCATCGGTCAATGTTGCTTTTCCCCAAATTTTTTGAACAGGAATCTGTTTTTTCTGTCCAGATTTTATAATTGGAACTATGGTATCATGTGTGGTATACTTAGGATTACAGTTATTGAAAATCCGTTATTTTAAATCAAAGGAGACGGATGACATATGCCATCTTCAGAAAAGTACAACAGAATCCTGGATGCCTTCCAGGAATTATTAGACAAAAAAAATATACAGACTATCTCCGTAAGCGAGATTGCTCAGACTGCCGGAATCGGCAAAGGAAGTATTTATTATTATTTCCCCTCCAAGGATGCTATTCTGGAGGCTCTGGTCGAACGTAATTATGAGAAACCGCTGAAAACGGCCAAGCAGCTGGCCACCCAGACAGAAATCTCTCCCTTTACCAGAATGGCCATGATCTTTCAGGCCTGCCGGAATTCCAGAGAAGAATTCCAGAAACAGGATTCTGGCGGAAAAGCAGAAAGCGCCCAGGCAGAAACCTTTCTCCACCACCAGTATCTGAAACATCTGATCAGCGAGCTGAAACCCACGTTGACCCAGATCATCCAGCAGGGGATTGACAGCGGCGAGATCCACTTTGACTATCCCGCCGCCCTGGCTGAAATCGTACTGATCGTGCTGTCCATCAAACTGGACAACACCCTGGTGCCTTCCACTCCCGAAGAAATCGGGGAGACCATCCGGGGACTGATCGTACTGTTGGAAAAAGGTACGGAAAATCCCGTGGGATCCCTGAATTTTTTAAACGCTTTATAATAAGCTCTGTCCGGCGTTATTCCGGACCATCCATATTTCGATAAAGCAGATAGAAATGAATGAATTCTGCAATTCCCATGATTACGATCAATACCAAAAGAACCATACCCTCTTTCGTGGTAAAAAACTCTGAAAGAGACAGCCCTCCTGTACCTCCCATCATAAGGAAGATCAGAAAGATAAAGCCAGCCGCCGGAAGAAAATGATACAGCAGTTTCAGTCCCCGGCGGCGTTTCGGCTCCATTTCCGTCTCATACAGTTCCGGATGGATCATTTCACAATGGATCACTGCTACCGGTACCCGATAGGCTCTTCCATAATTTCGTTCTGCCCGGTACTCCACTCCGTCGATCTCAAACTCCGGATACATTCCTTCTTTTGTGATCACAAGATTCAGGTTCTTTTCTTTGGCATACGCCAGAAGCGCATTTGTAAACTCTCTGGCATTTGTTACCGCCTCATCTGGTATAAAGGTAAAAACTCTCTTGGCCTCTTCCCTTGCAATCTTTTTGTAATCCTCCACCCAGCGGGTAAAGTATCCGTCTCTGGCTGTATTCTTTTCCATCTTTTCCATCTTTTCCAGACAGCTGTCTATATCCAGATCCTCCAGAGTCATTTTTTCTTTTCCCATCTGCTCACAGAAACTAATCGCAGACTGCAGCTTCTTTGCCTGTACCTCCAGTCTGACTTTCTGCATATCTAAAGCATCTCCCATGGCCAGATCACCCTTCAGGATCAGGCGAATCTGATCAATGGGCATGTCCAGCATCCGCAGCATACGAATGGTCTTTAATATCCGGATATCCTCTTCTCCATATTCTCTGTAGGAATTGATCCGGTTTCTTTTGGGACTGATCAGCCCCTGCTTTTCATAATAGCGTATATTCTGTCCGGAAATACCACTGAGATTTTCCGCTTCTTTCATATTCATAATACTTACTACGCTCCTTTCGCTCCTGCTCTTTGCGTTTCTGATGGTGCCATCTTTCAATCACTGTGATTTAATGGCTTCATTATAAGGGTTGTAGTAAGTATAAAGTCAAGCTTTTCTCGAAAAAAATATACAAAACACCAGATCATCTGCAAATATTCCAGTTTTTGCTATTGTCGGATGTCCACCAGCCCGTCTTCTTTTACCGTATCGGTAAATTCCCAGCAGGCGCCTTCGCCGGAAAGGTTGAGAAACGCCTTAGAAAGATCCGGCTCGTTTATGATCCATGCCATGTCCGCCTTAAGCTCTTCTCCCGGCTTCAGAACAGGGATATAATTTCCGCCGTTTCCATAGTCGTCATGAATACTGTAGTAAGTCATATCTGTACTGGAGGCAACACCATCTCCTGTTACAAAATCGTATTCCACACCGTCTTTCTGAAAATTTTCAGCTTCAACATCTCTGACCGAATACATTCCATCCTTTTTATCAATCAGCATCAGACATCCATGATACAGCATATGATAAACAGGTGTTTCCGTTGGATTTTTGTAGGTGACCGTCACAAAAAGCAGCTTCTGGTTCAGTGTTTCTGTCTTTACCACCTGATCCAGAGTTTCCACGCCGTCTCCTCTTTTTATATAAGACAGGTGATTTGCCACAAGCTTTCCATCACTTCCCACTGCTTCCTTCCATCCATCCGGAAGCTCTGTACCATCCAGAAGACTGAGATTGTCAGAAATCTGCACAGCATCTACTCGCATCTGAATCTTATCCAGTTCCAGATATTCTCCGTTTTCTGTCTCGCCTGTTACCCTCTGTTCCAGCCATTCCCCCGGCTTTACCACAGAAAGGTCTTTTTCAGATATGGAAGTTTCTAACGGCTCCGACTCTTCTATTTGCGGCGAAACATACTCACTCCAGGAATACAGGTTTTCTGTTTCCTCCATTTCACCTGTTTTCACCAGAGAAAGATTTTCTGCAAATTTTACCGCATCTTCTTTTGTCACATCATCCCCGATATTCATGATGACTACCTGATATTCCTCCGGGCACAGAAGACAGATCATCTGATTAAAAGTTTTATCCTGCTCCAGATCCTGAAATCTCAAATAAATTCCCTCTCTGGTGCCAAAAGTTCTTTTCTCACTTTCTATTACTCCTGTTTTCGTAAGAATCTGATCCGTGTCATCACTGTCCAGAAGTACCGTTCCTATGGAAATCCCTCCCTGATTCGGTGTTTCCGAGTAAAAAAGCCTTGTTTTTCCAGAAGCATCATCTGCCCCCTCCATCCCTTCCGGAATATACCCGGGCTGAATCTTCACCTGTGGGATCTCATGGGGAACGATAAGGGAAGCTGTTCCCTTTTCCATAGTTATCCCCGCGGAAATTCCATATTTCCCCTGTTTTTCCACATACATAGTGTATAACTGGTAGCCTGCATAAGCCACTGTGGAAAATCCCAGAACACACAGAGCTGCCACAGCAGCTACACGAACAGGGCCCCACTTTCTGCGTCTTCTCTGTGACTCTTTTATATGGACTGCCGTATTATTTTCTTCTCCAAGCTGATTTTCCACTTCTTCCAGAATCATTCTGTGAATAAAATCAGGTGTTTCCGGCAGTTCCTTTTTGATTTCTTCCAGTCTCATATGGGTACCTCCATTTGCGTAAGTCTGTCTCTCAACTGCATCCTGGCCCGAAAAAGCCGCTTCTGTACCGCCCCTTCTGTAATCTCCAGAATTTGTGCGATCTCCCTGATGCTGAAATCTTCTCCGTAATACAGGATTACCGGGATCCGAAGCTCCTCTTTTAAGGATCTCACTGCCGAATAAAGATCGCTGTAATCCTTTTTCTCCTCTGCTTCCCCAATGGAAAGCTCCCTCATTTCCTCCATGGAAACATAGCGGCTTTCCCGGCGAAGCAGACTGTAACATTCATTGATCAATATCCGCATCAGCCAGGTTTTTGCATACTTATCCTGTCGTAAAGTATCTATCTTCTGAAATGCCTTTACAATCGCTTCCTGAATCGCGTCTCCACAGTCCTGATCATTACGAAGAATGGTCTTTGCAGTAAGGTACATTTGTCGTTCTGATTCTAAGATCAGTCTGCCAAGATTTTCTTTTGTCAATTCTCTGCTCCTTTCCTTACCGGCCGGTAATGTGTTTCTGTATATTAGACGCTGTTGATTCAGAAATATCCCCTGATTTACAAACAGAAGTACCCGTTTTTTGTTTTTATCTTACTGTTAGCCAGGAATCTACGTTTCCAAAATGTACTGCTTCTAGTTTTTCCACATCGATCGCCTGTGCAAAGCCTCCTGAAATTTTTACAATTCCCTTTTTCTCATCCCAGCTTTCTTCACCGCCGCCAATGCCGCCGCCGGATTCATAATCCATTTTTATCACCGTACCGTCCTGATAGCGAATCTGATCTATATGCGCTCTTCCGGTAAGATCCATGCCGTAATCATCACCATTATACTCGAACCGGTTTCTTTCATCCTCGTATACCTTCATAGCTTCCTCGTAATTCAGATAAAGAGTATACTTCAAAGGAGAAATCTCCATGGCATCTACTGTAATCTCATATCCTCCAAAATCACATTTCCTGTTTACATCCAGTTTCGTCATGGACCGGATCTCATCCAGTGTCCATTCAAATTTCCAGACACCTTCCGCCACTACTTCTCCATCCTCTGTCTTATCTCCACCCTGAGTCAGGTTCTTCAGTTCCATCTGAACAGTTTTGCCGCTGAGGTCATAATCATTACTATAAGAAAAAGAGACTTCATAATACTGTAAGTGGGGAGAAATATCTGGTATTCCCTCAGGATATGCCAGACCTGCTCCTGCCCCATGACTTCCCAGTTCGTCCATATCGTATGTGGAGGTTCCGTCAATTTTTATATTCAGTCCATCTTCAAAGGACATGGTCTCATCCATGGAAATACTGTCATCTGTCTCTATTTTAAAAAGTGCATACAAAAGCTTCTGATCCTGTACTGTGTTTACCAGAGTGATCGTTACGCCGTTCTGTGTCTGGGACTGACCGATTCCTTTAATATAGCCCTGATCTGCCAGAGATTCCTGCTGTTCTTTTGACGGGTTCAGCCTTTTCTTTAATACATCATTCCACTGAAACAGTTCCCCTGCCACAATCGTAGTGACTGCAAGACTGCATAATATAGCCGCTGCAATCAATATCCGTATCATCATTTTGGGGCTTTTCTTTTTATGATGAATGATTTTCTGCCTTTCAATCTGTTTTAATGTTTCCTCAAATTTCATATGAAATTCTTCCGGCACTTCCGGTGCCGCGTTTTTCCAGTTATGATCTGACATAATTTCTCCTCCTTCTACCGTAACTGCATCTTAGCTCCTGTCGCTTTTACTGGCAAATAGCTTCCCTCTTCTGTAAGCTGTTCCTTCAAAAGAGCTCTTGCCCGTGAAAGCCTGCTTTTGATGGTTCCTTCCTGCATATGCAGGATTTCTGCAATCTCTTTTTGAGAAAAACCTTCTATATAATACAGCGTTACCAGAATCCGCAGCTCTTCCGTAAGATTCAGTATAGCCATATACAAATGCGTATATTTTTTATTTTCTGCCGCACCCGCATTTTCCATATATTCCTCATAGGAGATCACGCATTTTCTTTTTCGCAGAACCCCATTACATTCGTTGATCAGTATCCGCGTGATCCAGGTTCGGAAAAACTGATCCTGTTTCAAAGTATGCAGTTTTTCATAAGCTTTCAGAAGCGTTTCCTGTACTGCATCTGCACAGTCTGAATCATTTTTCAGAATCGACTTTGCCACATGGTACAGCATGGATTCTGACTGCCGTATCTCTCTGATAAATACATCTCTTGTCATAGTTGGTTGTCTCCTTCTGTCCGGCCGGAGGATTTGCGCGCGTTTGTTTCTTTTATTTTACACTAATTAGATGCAGGCAGGGGGGATTTGGTTCTGGAATTAGATAGAAAATTTATTTTTATGGTAAGCGCCTAATTTTAGGGTGGATGGCATCCACCATGTATTAATTCTATAATGATTGGTAGGAAATGCCACAACGCTAGCATTTCACTCTATTACAAAAGGAGACCTATCATTATGAATAAACGTGTTTGTAAAGAAGACCAAATAAAACTTATTATGGAATGCCGCCAAAGCGGGTTATCTGATTACCAATGGTGTGAACAGAATGGTATTCATCCTGGTACATTCTACAATTGGGTCAGTAAACTCAAGAAAAGTGGATATACATTACCAGATACTCAAAAGAACTCTGAAATGAAACCTGAAATTCAAGAGGTTGTCAAAGTTGATTTGATCGATTCAGTTTCTGAAGTAGAGCAAAATGTTAGCCTTCAAATTCAACCTAGCAAAGGATATCTGGCTGCAGAACTTCAGATTGGAAATATCACTCTTCGACTTTTTAATGGAGCTGACGAGAATTTGATTCAAAACACTCTACATTGTATCGGAGGGATGGATCATGCTTGGTGATATTTCAGTTGCAACAAATATCTTTATAGTGACTGGTTTATCCTCACGATGTTTTTATCCTCATCTTTTCTGGATATAGTGATATTTACTCATTTCCTCGCAAAAAAGATGAGGATAACATTATTTGAACAAAATCGCTGCGCGATGGCCTGCCAAGGCT
>Ga0129308_1000626_pt1 | contig 49408 bp, 47 predicted proteins | sample L827metagenome_FD_94440 | JGI IMG/M metagenome (GOLD analysis project Ga0129308, IMG submission 94440) | Ring-tailed lemur group fecal microbial communities from Wisconsin, USA - L827 metagenome | ecosystem: Host-associated > Mammals > Digestive system > Large intestine > Fecal | place: USA... | reverse complement strand
TTAGCGGCGGCCTGTAAAAGTAATGCGATTGGCGGACCATTCGATGCGTCTTGAGACGCTGGCCAGTAATAAGCCCTTTTAGGGCTGATGCAAACCACCAGTTTAACTGGTGGTTTTGATTTTATTTGCGGGAAAATCCAAAATAGCGCGAAAAGACGCTTTATAATGGTTTTGTAAAAACGCTTTACTTTCCCTGAGAACAAGAATATGATAAAATAGTTTCAAAACAGCTGGTTATTAGGAAGTAAAGGTTATTCGGCTGGTATGAGGAAAAGATCATTTTTATAAGGAGGGCTGTCATGTTTAGCGGACGAAAAAGAAAGGTGGAAACGCCGGATACCTCTGTGATAGTCGTCGCCGCGGGGATCGCCTCAAGAATGGGGGGGATAGATAAGCAGTTGATGCCGCTTGCTGATGCTCCGGTACTGGTTCATACCTTGCAAAGACTGGGGAGTTGCCCATCTGTCGCGGAAATCATTGTAGTGACAAGAGAACAATCTATCCCGATTTTACATCAGATGATCGCAGATTTTGATTTGCAAAAAATTCGCACCATCGTCACTGGAGGTCAAACGAGGCAGCAGTCGGTTCAAAACGGATTCCGGGAAATAGGCACGAAAAGCCAGTTTGTCGCAATTCATGACGGAGCAAGGCCTCTTATACGCCCCAAGGATGTAGAAGCATGCATTGCTGCCGCCAGAAAAACGGGTGCGGCGACACTGGGCGTCCCGGTAAAGGATACGGTTAAGCAGGTGGATAGTGAGGGGAAAATCGTTGCAACGCCTGATCGAAGTGTTTTGTACGCAGCGCAGACACCGCAGGTTTTTTCTGTTGCAGTCTATAAAGCAGCGGTGGAAAGGGCGGACCGTGAACAGCGGGATTTTACGGATGACTGTCAGCTGTTGGAGTACGCTGGAATGCCGGTGCAGATGGTGAAAGGCTCTTATGACAATATCAAGATCACTACTCCGGAAGATCTAGCGATAGCCCAAAGTCTGTTGGCATACCAATACGGATGGGAGGATGAGCGGGATGATGCGGATTGGACACGGATATGACGTACACCGTTTTGAAAAAGGGAGAAAATGTATAATCGGGGGAGTGACCATTCCTTTCGACAAGGGGTTGGCGGGTCATTCAGATGCAGACGTGCTGCTTCATGCTATAGCAGATGCACTGCTGGGCGCTGCGGCGTTGGGCGATATTGGTAAGCATTTCCCGGACAATGATCCGGCCTATGCCGGTGCGGACAGTCTCTCGCTTTTGAAGGCGGTGATTCTTATGCTGGAAACAGAAGGTTATCAAGTGGGGAATATCGACAGCACAGTAATTGCCCAACAGCCTAAATTAGCACTCTATGTCCCTCAAATGCGGGAAAAAATTGCCTGCGTATGCCGAACTGACGTTAGCAATATCAGTGTGAAGGCGACAACCGAAGAAGGGTTGGGTTTTACCGGCAGCATGGAGGGGATTGCTGCCCATGCAGTTTGTCTGCTGGAAACGGCAGATGAAAACATGCCGCAAAAGTAGAATTTTCAGAAAACAGCCATTGAATTCGTGGTGGGATGTGGTAAAATAGAATTACATCCGTGTGCAATTTTGGAAAGTCAGGAGGAAACCGCATGATCAGCTTTTCCGATGCATGGCTTAATTTGGTAAATGTCGTCAAAAGCTTTAGGCCGACTGACGTTTTGGATATTCTGATTACTTCTTTTTTGGTTTATAAATTGATTACCTGGGCGAAAGTTACCCGGACCGGCCAACTGGTCAAGGGGCTGTTGGCGCTGGTGATTGCTTATTTTTTAGCGGATTGGATGCAGCTGCAAACCATGAAATACGCAATGCAGTATTTATTCAGCAACGGTTTGATTTTGCTGGCGGTTATTTTTCAGCCGGAACTGCGTACGGCGCTGGAACGAGTTGGCCGCAGCCGGATTTCCAAACTGGAATTGTTTTCCCATCAGGAGGAAAAATCGGTGGATCAGCAATGGAAAACAGCAATCGGGGCGATTTGTGAGGCTGCGCCGGTTCTTTCCCGGCAGAAAACCGGCGCATTGATGGTGATTGAAAGAAAATCTCGGTTGGGAGAAATCATCAAAACCGGTACGATCATTGATTCCGTTCCCAGTATGGAGTTGATTGGAAACATTTTTTTCCATAATTCTCCTCTGCACGACGGTGCGATGATACTGCGGGATGGAAAATTGTATGCTGCAGGCTGTTTTTTGCCTCTTTCAGATAATTACGATATCAGCAAGCAGTTGGGGACCCGGCACCGGGCAGCGCTGGGGATGAGTGAAAATTCCGACGCGCTGGTCATTGTTGTCTCAGAGGAAAACGGTGTAATCTCAGTGGCGCTGGAAGGAAAGCTGACCCGCGGTTATGATGCGGAAATGCTGCGCGAGCTTCTGGAAAAAACGCTTCTGCCTGAAAAAAAGGCTGAAGATAAAAAGCCAGGATTTTGGAGGGCGATTACAAAATGAAAATTCCAAAATTCCATCTGGATTCCCTTTGGCAGAATAATACCTTCTTTAAAGTAATTTCAGTCGTGATTGCCTGTATCATTTGGGTAGTGGTGGCAATGAATATGAAAACGGATATTCCCCGGGAAATCAAAGAGGTTCCGGTTACGATGGATAACCAAACCTCCTTTATTACCAGAATGGGGCTTACTATTATTGGGGATGAAAGTCTGTTTGTAGATGTTACCATCGAAGGGCAAAGACTGGTAGTCGGCAGCATCAAACCAGAGGATATTGCTGTGTCAGTTGATTTGAGTTCGGTCAATGGAGCGGGAAACTTTTCATTGCCTCTGGTGGCGGAAAATGTATCAGGCAAGGATTTTGCCATTTCCTCGATTTCTCCATCTACGGTAAATCTAAAATTTGACCGAATGGTTACGAAGAAGTTCAATGTAGACGTGAAAATGGAAGGTTTGGTTGTTCCAGAAGAAGGCTACCTGATGGAGGAAGCTGTTGTTAGCCCAACGCAGGTATCTGTAACGGGACCGGATACGGATATTGCTAAGATCGCCAAGTGTGTGGTATCGGTGGATCATGAGGGAAGTCTGACGAAAACCACAGCGTTTACTTCAGATATTGTTTTGCTGGATAAAGATGGAAATAAAATTGAAACATCTGGATTGACGATGGATGTCAAGCAAGCAGAAGTAACGGTGCCGATTTTAAAAACGGTTGATCTTCCGGTAAAGGTTGAATTCTTAAACGCTCCCACAAACTTGGATTTGGAAGAATTGGAATATGCCGTTTCCAATGAAACCGTTACAGTGGCAGGTCCAGTAGATGAAATTGATAAATATAGCGAAATTATCTTGGGGTACATTGATTTTAAAGCGCTGGATTTGGAAAGCAACTTTACTTTTGATGTGGAATTGCCGGAAAATTTCATCAATGTAGCTCATACAGAAACGGTGACGGTTACTTTTGATTGGACAGATATGGTGGCCAAGGAATTTACCGTTACCAATCTTTCCTTGGTGAATGTACCATCAGATTACGATGCCAGGCTTCTCACCGGCAGAGTAACAAAGGTTAAAATCATTGGCCCGGCGCAGGTTTTGGAAACAATGACCGCAGATGATTTGGTAGGGCAGATTGATCTGAGCAAACGGTCAGTCGAAACAGGGCAATTTAAAACGGCAGTGACAATCTCAGCACCATCAAAAAATCTCGTCTGGGCAGTGGGAGATTATACGGCAGTGGTAGTCATCAGCGAAAAAGACTAATTTATTTGCATGGATGGAATATGAACCGTCTGGACCCAATGTTCAGACGGTTTCTTTGTGAAAAGAGGGGATACGCGTGGCAATTATTTTGACGGGAATCTGTACGGAACTGGATGATCCGTTTGAAAAAGCGGTGCAAACAGCGCGAAAACAGCTGAAAGTGAGAACGAAAGATATCTTATCGGCATATCCAGTTAAAAGCTCTATTGATGCGCGGCATCCGGAAAAAATAAAAATCGTTTACGCAGTGGGAATCGAGCTTGCCGGTAATGAAGAAGCGGTACTGCGGCGTGTAAATCTGTCCAACGCCTCCCTGCGGCGATCCGGTACCCTGGAGCTTTCCTTTGGGACAAGACCGATGGTTCATCGGCCGGTGATTGCAGGTTTTGGCCCTGCCGGCATGTTTGCGGCTCTTTTACTGGCACAGCAGGGGTATCGGCCATTGATATTGGAGCGGGGAATGGATGTAGACAGACGCGTTCAGGCTGTTGAGAGTTTTTGGAAGTCTGGAGTGCTGGATCCAAAGACAAACGTGCAGTTCGGTGAGGGTGGGGCCGGAACCTTTTCCGACGGTAAACTGACGACCCGTATCCACGATCCCAGATGCGGCTATGTAATGGAGCAGTTGACCTGCTTTGGTGCGCCGGCACAGACAATGCGCCGTGCAAAACCCCATATCGGAACCGATAAGCTGCGCGGAGTGGTGAAAAATATTCGCAGAGAAATTGAACGGCTGGGCGGTGAAATAAAGTTTGGTGTGCAGGTGGAGGACTTGCTGGTTTGTCAAGGAAAGCTGGCGGGCCTGATTGCAGATGGGCAGCCGATTGCCTGTGATCAGTTGGTTTTAGCCGTGGGGCACAGCGCACGGGATACCTTTGAAATGCTTATGAAACATCAGATTCCCATGATTGCAAAGGCTTTTTCAGTGGGGCTGAGGATTGAGCATTTGCAATCGGTGATTGACCGGGGACTATATGGGAAATTTGCCGGACATCCAGCGTTGGAAAAAGGGGAATATCAGCTGTCCCACCGGGAAGGAGAGCGGGGAGTCTATACTTTCTGCATGTGCCCGGGCGGCGTGGTGGTCCCTTCCGCTTCAGAATGGGATACGGTTGTGACCAATGGAATGAGTGAATACGCGAGGGATGGCCGGAACGCCAATGCGGCATTAGTCGTTTCGGTGGATGGTTCAGATTTTGGCGCCAACCCAATGGATGGGGTATCTTTTCAGCGGCATTTGGAACAGGCAGCTTTTTTGGCAGGCGGCGGAGGATACATTGCACCGGGGCAAACGGCAAAAAGTTTTTTAGATCAAACGCAGCCTGCTCTACCAAGATCATTAGAACCGACTTATTCCTGTGGAGTTCGCCCATATCAGCTGAAAAATCTGTTTCCTGACCCAATCAATCGGATGCTGGAAATAGGGCTTCGGAAATTCGAGAGGAAAATTCCCGGTTTTTCCGATGAAAACGCCTTTTTGACCGGGGTGGAGACACGAACTTCTTCGCCGGTGCGCATTTTGCGGGAAGAAGACTTTCAGTCTCCTGCACTGAAAGGACTCTATCCCTGCGGCGAGGGAGCGGGGTATGCCGGCGGAATTGTCAGTGCGGCAGTAGACGGTGTGCGGGTAGCACAGCAAATGATAGCGTGTTATGCACCGGCAAAGGGATAAGGGCGAATATTGAAATTTTTTTGATAAAGTGATAAAATATTTCTATTATGCTGCTGGAAAGAAAGGTGGGCGTTCTGATGAGATGGTGGGAGATGGCATCTCCTTGTTCTGAAACGGTAGCCTTGTTGTGTCAGGAACAGATCCCTCCTTTGACCGCTCATCTGCTGGCTGTGCGCGGAATAACCAGCGCAGAGGAAGCGCGTAGCTTTTTAGCGGGAGAGGACAGTTTGCTGGATCCTTTTTTGCTTCGGGATATGGATAAAGCAGTGGAGCGTATTGGAAGAGCAGTAGAAGAAGGACAGAAAATCTGTATCTACGGTGATTATGATTGTGACGGCATAACGGCAACGGTTTTGCTTTATACCTATTTACAAAATGTTGGCGCGGATGTATTTTTTTATATTCCGGACCGGGATCAGGAAGGGTATGGCATGAACATGGGGGCCATACAGGCAATTGCAGCAAAAGAAACGGATTTGATTGTAACGGTAGATAACGGCATTACGGCGATGGAGGAGATTGCTTATGCTGTCCGCTTGGGAATGGATGTAGTGGTTACTGATCATCATCAACCCAGAGAGAAACTGCCTGCCTGTACGGCCGTGGTAAACCCACATCGGAAAGACCAGCAGGGCGGGTTTCGGGATTTAGCAGGTGTCGGCGTAGCTTTTAAACTGGTTTGCGCAATGGAAGCGGATTCCAGCGGAGAGATGCTGGAGTATTATTCTGATTTGGCAGCATTGGGAACAATCGCTGATGTAGTGCCGCTAAAGGCAGAAAACCGCTGTATTGTCCGCCATGGATTGGAAAGTTTGCAGCATACGCAGAATGCGGGGCTAGCGGCGTTGCTTTCGGCTTGCGGATTAGCGGACAAACCAGTGACGGCCAGCAGCATTGCATTCCTGTTAGCGCCGCGAATTAATGCGGCGGGGAGACTTGGCCATGTGGAAAAAGCTGTGGAGCTGCTTTTGTGCGAAGAAGAAGAGAGTGCAGCGGCGTTGGCCGAAGAAATCTGCGGCTATAATAAACAACGGCAGATACTGGAAGCTGAAATTTTAAAAGAAGTTGCTTTGCAGATTCAAAATCAGCCTTCCTGTTTACAGGAACGCGTTTTGCTTTTTTCCGGTAAAGGATGGCATCCTGGTGTTCTTGGGATTGTTTGCGCCAGAGTCCTCGAAAAATTTGGAAAACCCTGTATCTTGTTCAGTGAAGAAAATGGGGTGCTGCGCGGCTCTGGCCGTAGCGTCGATGGGTTTGACCTGATTGGCTGTATCAGCCGATGTCACGAGTTGTTAGAACAGTATGGAGGACATCCGGCTGCGGCAGGAGTGACCTTACAGAAAGAAAAATATGAAGATTTTTATGCGATGATGCAGCAGGAAGCTTCTAACATGTATGAATACATGCCTCCGGCAGTTCTCCGAATCGACAAACTGGTATCGGCCCAGGAAATAACGGTTCCAGAACTGAAATTTTTGCGGGCGATGGAACCCTTTGGTTCTTCCAATGAGCCACCGGTATTTGTATATGAACACTGTAGAATAGAGGGCATTTATGCGATGGGCGGTGGAAAACATTTGAGGTTGAAGCTGAACCAAAATGGACAATGCTTTTATGCGGTCTATTTTCACATGCCTCCGGAGAATTTTCACTATCAAGTGGGAGACTTGGCCGACATTGCGGCAAACTGTGATATCAATAATTATCAGGGGAAGGAACAGATATCGGTAAAAATAAGAGATATCCGCCTTTCCGAATTTCCACAGGATGCCTATTTTGAAGGGCGGGAACAATATGACCGATTCCAGCGGTCTGAATCTCTTTTAGAAGATTCTGTGAGTCGTTCTATTCCGGATCGGGCAGATATCGCGCAGCTATATCGCGGCCTGCGGGATCGTAGTCCTTTTTATGGTGATTACGATGGGCTGTTTGCACGTTTGGGAGCGCAAGAAAAAAATTATTGTTCTTTTCGTTTGGGGTTAGAAATCTTGACGGAAAGAGGTCTTGTGAAAGTATCTAAAGAAAAAAGAGGATTTTGTTTTTCCGTGCCCCAGATGAAACAAAAAGTAGATCTGGAACAGTCACCGATTATGCAGAAACTTCATCTGATAAAGGGGTAAAATTGATGCTTAGTACCTTTGATGACCTTAGGCAACAAATTCTGAATAATGGAAAACAGCTTGATTTGGGCCAAATTCAGCGAGCCTATGAAACGGCGGAAAAAGCCCATGGGGGACAACTGCGCGTTTCGGGAGAGCCTTATATCATTCATCCTCTGAACGTTGCCTCTATTCTCGTTGGATTGGGAATGGATACAGAAACGATTGTAGCGGCGCTGCTGCATGATGTGGTAGAAGATACCCCGGTTACGCTGGAAGACGTTTCACGAGATTTTGGCCAAGAAGTTGCATTGCTGGTAGACGGCGTTACCAAGCTGGGCAAAATCCCGTTTTCTTCTCGGGAAGAACAGCAGGCGGAAAATATCCGTAAAATGCTGCTGGCGATGGCACAGGATGTGCGGGTAGTCATTATCAAATTGGCTGACCGTCTGCACAATATGCGCACCATTGACTGTATGCCGGATCAAAAGCGCCGGGATAAGGCGTTGGAAACGATGGAAGTTTATGCACCGTTGGCGCACCGTTTAGGTATACGGGGGATTAAAGAGGAGCTGGAGGATTTGTCTCTTCGGTGCCTGGACGGGATTGCCTACGAGGAAATTGAAAAGACACTTGCGTTAAAAAAAGAAGAGCGCGCTGCTTTTTTAAACAGGATGAAAGAAAAAATCCGGGAACGGGTGACACAGGAACATAAAAATGTGTATATTGAAGGCCGTGTAAAAAGTATCTATGGTATTTACCGAAAGGTGTATATGAACGGGCGGGCCTTTGAAGAAATTTATGATATTTATGCAATCCGGCTGATTGTAGACACGGTGTTTGACTGTTACAATATTTTGGGCATCATTCACGATATGTTCCGGCCGATTCCCAATCGGTTCAAAGATTATATTTCAACGCCAAAATCCAATATGTATCAATCCCTGCATACGACAGTGGTGGATAAGGAAGGAATCCCTTTTGAAGTTCAGATTCGTACTTGGGATATGCATTATACGGCAGAATACGGAATTGCGGCCCATTGGAAATACAAAGCTGGGGTCAGCGGAAACGATAAGCTCAGCGAGCGTTTGGCTTGGGTGCGCCAGCTTTTGGAGGCACAGCAGGAATCGGAGGATGCGGAAGATTTGGTCCGGTCGATTAAAACGGATCTTTCGCCGGAAGAAGTTTTTGTTTTTACGCCGAAAGGCGATGTCATCAGTTTGCCGGCAGGCGCGACGGTAATTGATTTTGCTTATGCAATCCATACCGCTGTTGGAAATCGTATGGTGGGAGCCAAGGTGGACGGGCGGATGGTATCGATCGATTATGAAGTGAAGACAGGAAACATTGTGGAGATTTTGACCTCTAACAGTGCCAATCATGGTCCGAGCCGAGACTGGATCAAGATTGTGAAAACCAGCGGCGCGCGAAATAAAATCCGATCCTGGTTCAAGAAAGAGCGGCGAGAAGAAAACATTCGAGAAGGCAGGGAGGAACTGGAGCGCGAATTTAGACGCAACAGCATTTCCCTGACCGAAGGACAGGCGGCGGAATTTGTGCTGGACATTGCCAAACGTCAGCACTTTACCAATATAGATGATTTCCTTGCTGCCATTGGTTACGGTGGGGTATCACTGTCCCGAATTATTCCGCGGATTAAAGAGGATTATCTGCGTATTTATCGGACCAGCGAAGAAGAAAAGCTGGATAAAACGCTTATTCGGCCCAAAAAGGAACGAAAAGCGCAAAGCGGTGTGATTGTAGAAGGATTAGACGGTTGTTTGGTTAAGTTTGCACGCTGCTGTAATCCCTTGCCCGGGGACGAAATTGTTGGTTTTATTACCCGCGGGTTTGGCGTTTCCATTCATAAGCGGGACTGTGTGAACGTGGTAAACAGTATCAACGAGGAAGAACAGAAGGCGCGTTGGGTAAGAGCTGAATGGGCAGACAATGTCAGAGGTTCTGTGTTTAAATCAACGTTAGAAATTTATGCGGCGGATCGGAGCGATTTGTTAGCGGATGTCAGTATTGCGATTGCCAATATGCGGATTCCGCTTCATTCATTGAGCGCCAGAGAAGCAAAAGATCACCATGTTGTCATTCAAATTACATTGGGTATTACCCATTTGGAACAGCTAAATAATATCATCAGCACCTTTCAACGGATTAGCGGCGTAATCTCAGTAGAAAGAGCCAATCAATAAGGGGGAAAAGAAAATGCGTGTGATTGTGCAGCGTGTGCAGGCTTCCCGCGTGGAAATTGACGGAGCAGTTTCCGGCGAAATCGGGCAGGGTCTCATGGTTTTGCTTGGTATTACTGCGGGAGATACGAAAGAGCATTGCGATTTTCTGGTAGATAAGCTTGTGCATCTGAGAATTTTCACAGACGAGCAGGAAAAGATGAATTTATCTCTAAAGGATATTGGCGGAGAAATGTTGATCGTTTCCCAGTTTACTCTTTATGGTGATTGTAAAAAAGGAAGGAGGCCCTCTTTTGTGGCGGCAGCCCGGCCAGAAACGGCGATTCCCCTTTATGAATATTTTATTGAAGCGGCAAAACAACAGGAAATCAAAAAGGTAGCCACCGGGCAGTTTGGCGCAGATATGCAGGTTTATATCCAAAATGATGGACCGGTAACGCTGATGCTGGATACAGATGAAATTATGAGACGAGGCGTGAAATGAACATTAAAACTTTAGTGGTGGGTATTGTAAGAGCCAATTGTTATCTGGTTTGGAACGATTTGGCCTGTGTATTGATCGATCCTGGGGATGACGCAGAGCGGATTGAAACTGCGTTACAGCAATTAGGGAAACCGTTGAAAGCCATTTTGCTGACCCATGGCCACTTCGATCATGTAGGAGCGGTAAAAGCGCTGAAAGAGCGCTATCCGCAGGTGCCGGTTATGATTGATGCCTTGGACGAAGAACTCTTGTTGGAACCGGAGCGAGTGTATAAGGGAATGCTTTCCCGCATTCCGGATAGTTTACATTTAAAAGCGGATCGCCTGCTTTCGGATGGAGATGAAATCGATGTAAACGGAATGCACTTTACGGTTATTGCAACACCGGGACATACAAAAGGCTCCGTCTGTTATCTTTATGAAAATGCGATTTTTTCAGGCGATACGCTGTTTCGTGGCACCTGCGGCCGTTGTGATTTTTATGGAGGAGACAGTCGGGCTATGCACGACTCTTTGGCAAAGTTAGCGCTTTTAGAAGGAGACCGGCCGGTTTATCCCGGGCATGAGGGAGAAACATCTCTGGATCAGGAAAGAAAATATAATCGATTTATGGGATCAAAGCAATGAATTTGATATTAGATGGACATCATTACAAATATGAGTTGGAATCTTTGGCCAATATGTTTTTTCATGAAAATAAGGTCCGGGTTGTAGAGGAGAAGGATTTTAGTCAAGACGAATATCTTTACACATCTCTTTCGCGGAATATGGATGGTATAATTACGTTGAAAGTGGTTACCAGGCTGGAAGAGAAACTTCGGGAAGAGGAATTTCAGGGCAGACCGGATAAAACTGATCCGGATCGGTTTTGCGAATACCATTTATGCCGGATGCTGTATCGGCAGCTGGAAAAGGCCACAGGTATTTCGCTGGCTTGGGGCATGCTGACTGGTGTACGTCCAGTACGGCTGGTGTATCGCTATCGGGAAAGAGGTATGGATGACAAGCAGATTCGGGAACATCTGCACCGGGATTATTTTGTAACTGATGAAAAAATTGATCTTTTACTCCGAACAGCAAATAAGGAAAAGCAAATTTTGGATTTGTCCCGTCCCGAGTCGTTTAGCTTGTATCTGTCAATCCCATTTTGTCCTTCCCGCTGCCATTACTGTTCCTTTGTTTCTCACTCTGTTGAACGGGCCAAGAAGCTGATTCCCGAATACGTAACGCTTTTGATTCGAGAAATTGAGTATGTGGCGCCGATTGTTCAAAAACTGGGCCTGAGATTGGAGACTGTTTATTTTGGCGGAGGAACACCAACTGCCATTTCGTCCAAACAGCTGGAGCAGATTATCTGTGCGGTTGAGCAGCATTTTGATCTTTCTCATCTGCGGGAATATACGGTAGAAGCTGGTCGGCCGGATACGATTACGATGCAAAAACTGGAAATGCTGAAGAGAAAAGGGGTTACCCGCATCAGCATCAATCCGCAAACCATGAATGACGCCGTTTTAGAGCAAATTGGTCGGCGGCATACGACTGCTCAGACCATCGAAGCATTTCAGATGGCTCGTCAAGCAGGGCATCGGAATATCAATATGGACTTGATCGCCGGTTTAACCGGAGATAGCTTGGAAAGCTTTTGCAAAACGGTGGATCAGGTAATTGGTTTGGCACCGGAAAATATCACGCTGCACACCCTTTCCGTAAAGCGGTCCTCTCAGCTGGGGCAACATGCGAAAAGTTTTTACCTTCAGGAGCATCAGCGGGTTACGGATATGCTTTCTTATGCTGTCCAGCGGTTTTATCAGGAACAATATCTGCCTTATTATCTGTACCGCCAGAAAAATACCATGGAAAATATGGAAAATGTCGGCTACTGTAAGGAAGGAACAGAAGGGTATTATAATGTTTACATCATGGATGAAACCCACTCGATCATTGCGTTGGGTGCCGGTGGTGTTTCCAAACTGAGAAAGCCGGGAGGAACGCTGCTGCACCGTATTTTTAACTACAAATACCCTTACGAGTATATTGAACGATTTGATACAGTTTTACGCCGCAAAGACGAAATTGTAAAATTTTATGAGCAGTCGGAATAGATACGGTTTTTTCTTGCCCTGCATAATGGAAAAAGGTATAATATCAATATGGGTTCTGTGAAAGGAGAATCATTATGGCAAATATCAATGAGTTTATCAATACTGCAAAAGAATTGGCTGATTTGGCCGGCAAAAAAGCCGGGGAAGCAGTTGAGGTTTCCAAGTTAAAGATTAACAATGTAAAAATAAACGGCGAAATTCAAAAAACATATGAAAAACTGGGTGCTTTCGTTTATAAATTCCGCAAAAGCGGGGAAGAAAACAACGAATTAATCGATATGTGTGTGAAAGAAATCGATGAGCTTTTGGCTGCTTTAGAGGAAAATGAGAAAAGAATCAATGAGACGCGGCATAAAGTAAAATGCCCGGACTGTGGTGCGCTGAATGCTATACAGGCGGTTTACTGTATGAAATGTGGCGGAAAATTGCAGAACGAAATAGAGGATCTCTATGTCGAGATGCAGGTGGATTCGGCGCAGCCAGAAGACGATGTTGTTCCGGAAGAAACAAAATCGGAAGAATCAAATGAGGAAAACGAGGAAAGAGATTCGGAGAATTCCAGTTGGGGAAACTGATTCGAATGAAAAACTGAAAAAACTTATCTGAAAAACCCCATGCTTTTAAAAGCATGGGGTTTTTCCTGCATTGCCAAGATATTATACTGATTGAGAGGTCTTTTCACTGGCTTTTCGAATATCCACCCGTCGGATTTTTCCGCTGATTGTTTTTGGCAGTTCTGTTACAAACTCTACAATACGGGGATATTTATAAGGAGCTGTCTGTTTTTTTACATAGACCTGCAGCTCTTTTACCAATTCGTCGGAAGGAGCATAATTTTTGGTCAATACAATGGTGGCTTTGACTACTTGTCCGCGCACCGGGTCGGGCGCGCCAGTCACTGCACATTCCAGCACAGCCGGATGCTCCATCAGCACGCTTTCGATTTCAAACGGCCCAATCCGATAGCCGGAAGCTTTGATGACATCGTCAGTACGGCCAACATACCAGTAGTAGCCGTCCTCATCCATCCATGCAGTATCGCCTGTGTGATAAAGGCCGTCGTGCCAGGCTTCTCGGGTCTTTTCTTCATCTTTATAGTAGCCCATGAATAGGCCAACTTGTTTTTCTCCATGAGTACACACGCAAATTTCACCTACCAGACCAGGCTGTACTTCTTTGCCGTTTTCATCTACAATCGCAATATCATAAAGGGGAGAGGGTTTACCCATGGAACCAGGCTTCGGAGTGGTCCCCGCCAGATTGGCCAGAGTCAGAGTTGTCTCGGTCTGCCCAAAACCTTCGTACAGTTTGAGTCCGGTATACTCATAAAAACGGTTGTAAACTTCTGGATTGAGCGCTTCGCCTGCAGTAGTGGCATACTTGAGTGAACTGAGATCGTAACCTTCCATGCCTTCTTTGATAAAGAAGCGATAAATCGTAGGCGGGGCGCAGAAAGAGGTGATGCGGTATTTTTCAATTAGCTGCAGAAGATCATGCGGAACGAATTTTTCATAGTCATAGACAAAAACCGTGCAGCCTACCATCCACTGGCCGTACAGCTTGCCCCAAACCGCCTTACCCCATCCGGTATCGGATACGGTCAGGTGCAGCCCATCAGACGGGATATTGTGCCAATATTTAGCAGTAATTAAATGGCCAATGGCATAAGTGTAATCGTGAAGAACCATTTTGGGATAACCGGTGGTACCGGAAGAAAAATACATCAACATGGGTTCCAGAGCTTTGGTATCAGCCCGGGGAAATTCGTCCGGCATAGCTTCCAACTCCGCGTCGAAATCAATCCAACCGGGGCGGGAGCCCATCGCGGTGAAGCGGGAGGTCAGACCATGGTATTCTGTGCAGGCGCTTTCTACATGCTGTGCAACATCACCTGTGGCAGTAGCGATAATAGAGGTAACGCCGGCAGCTTCAAATCGATAGACATAATCTTTTTTCGTCAGCAGGTTGGTAGCTGGAATTGTGACCGCGCCAATTTTATGCAGTGCCAGAATAGAGAACCAGAATTGATAGTGGCGCTTGAGCACCAGCATAACCATATCGCCTTTTTTGATGCCGTATTTGACAAACAGGTTGGCGGCCTTATTGGAATACCGACGCATATCATCGAAGGTGAAAATTTTCTCCTCCCCTTGATCATTGCACCAGACCATTGCGCGGCGGTTAGGTTCCAGGCGGGCAATTTCGTCGACCACATCGTAGGCAAAATTAAAATTTTCCTCATAAATGGGGCGGAAGGTTTTTAAAACTCCGTGTTTATCAAAGCTTTCGTCACAAAAGCGTTCGTAAAAATCTTCAACTGCAACAGGTTTCATTGTCTTATTCCTCCTCTTCTTTCAAAACGACTGCGATAAACCGGCATTCTTTTCCACCGGTGGCAATCATGCCGTGACCGTGTCCGGAATTATAGTAAATAGCGTCGCCGGCGTGGAGAATTTCGCAGTGGTCTTCCAATTGGACTTTTAGATCCCCTTCTAAAATATAATCAAATTCTTGTCCTTTGTGGTAAGAAAGGTGGATCGGCTGATCCTGTTCCGATTCGGAATAAGGCGCGGTGACGAGGAATGGCTCACAGGTTTTGTTTTTAAACAGATAGGCCAGATGCTGATAGTTGAAGCCGGCCCGCCGTTTAATAGGAAGCCCTTCGTCTTTTCGAACAATGGAATAAAAGCTTAGGCGAGGATTTTCACCGGTCACCAGTTCGACCATGTCTACGCCAAACAGCTTGGCGCATTGATACAAAAAGGTGAAAGAAAAATCTTTCTGTCCGTTTTCGCAGGAAAGATATTCTTCGATAGAGGTATTGGTCACTTGTGCTGCCTGTTCTGGTGTTATTTCCAGAATTTCTCTTAATTCCCGAATTCGCATTGCGATTTCAACGAGTTTTGCTTCCATAACATAATTCCTCCTGATCAAAATAAAATAAAAAGCCCGCCCCAAATGGGACGAGCTTAAACCCGTGGTACCACCCAATTTACGCGAAAAAACGCGCCTCTTACAGGATTCCAACAAATCCCTGGCTTTAACGCAGCCTTACGAAGAACATCTACTCACATAAAATAACGTTTTGGTGTCTTGGCTTAGGAGGGATTTATCTGTTCGATCCATGCTGTCTCACAGCAACCGACAGCTCTCTGAAAAGGATACTTGAAAAGACTTGTCTCCGTCATTGCCTTTGTGGTGTCATATTAAATTATCTGCATTATAATGATTCTGAAAGGATTTGTCAAGTTCTATTTGAAAATTATTTCCGTTAATTCTTTTACATTGGCAGCGATATCGTCAGCATGGTTGTCTTCCAGCTCCTGTCTGGTTCGAAACCCCCATAAAACGCCGCAGGATTTTACGCCGCTGTTTTGAGCTGTCTGCATGTCCACCCAAGTGTCACCTACATATAGCGAATCTTTCGGATCGATTCCGGTCAGACGAAGTACCTCTCGAACGCCGGCAGGATCTGGCTTTTTGGGAATCCCTTCTTTTTGTCCCATGGTAGCGGCGAAATGAATTTGAGGGAAATAATACCGTACAACGTCTGCCGTAATGTCATCCGGTTTATTGGAAACCACCGCAATCAATACACCTTCTTTGTTGCATTGGGAAAGTAAATTGGCAATTCCGGGATAAGGCTTGGTTTTGTCCTTGCTGTGAGCGGCGTAGCGGGATAGATAGATTTTTTTGACCCGATCAAATAGCTCCTGATTATCCTGATCTTCTTTGGGTAAAGCGCGGCGGATCAATGGATCGACACTGTTTCCCACAAAATATTTATATTCTTCCACCGTATGCAAAGGAAGCCCGCATTCCTGCAACGCATAGTTTGTGCTGTCGGCCAGATCGTCAATCGAGTCAATCAAAGTGCCGTCTAAATCAAAAAGAACCAGCTTTTTCATTCTTTCATCCCCAAAAATATTTTTGCCTTAGTGTATCACATTTGCGGCGTGAGTGCAATTTCCATTCCTTCATAGCGGCATGTTTTTCCAAGATGACGAAAAGGGAAAAAGCATGAAACAATCGGATGCAACTACAGGTTGACAAAAAGAAAGCACTGGTTGGTGGCGAAAAGAGACGGTATTTGGTAAAGTGATATAGAAAGGAGAGGATATTTTGGAATTGGCAGAGCAAATTGCGGCATTGAGAAAAAAACATGGATTCTCTCAAGAAGAACTGGGAGAAAAATTGGGTGTATCCCGTCAGGCTGTTTCCAAGTGGGAATCCGGCCAGGCGGTGCCGGAACTGGAAAAATTAAAGGAACTTTGCCGAATTTTTGGAGTTTCTTTAAATGAATTGCTGCAGCTGGAGGAAAACGGTCAAGTAAGGGAAGAAGAGAATCTCCTTTCCCAACAGGCGGAAAAAAATATAGCGGAACAGCCTAGAAGCACAGCGGATAAACGGAAAAAACAAGACCATAAACTGCTCGTGCTTACCATTGTCGGCTTTGCTCTGGTATTGGCTGTAACTGTATTTTGCCTGCAGGTGCAGATTCAAGATTTGAACCGTCAGATGTCAGATCTTCAAAGCGGTCTTTCCAGCGTGAGATCCGAGTGGTCTATGGCGATTTCTTCCCTGCGCGCCAGCATAGAACAGAGCTTGGAAAGCCAGACAAGTATCGTATCTGAGTACCACTACGATATCATTAGTTTGCAGCCTGTCACCAAACAGGCACGGGTAAAGTTTACCGTGACACCTAAAAATTGTACGGCGGATACCACAGCGGTGCTGTCTTTTACCGGAGCAGATTTTGAACCAATTACACTGGAGGCTTCCAAAAGCGGCGGCGGAACGTTTGAAGGAACGGTGGATTTACCGTTATCCCGCGAAGTACGCGTGCAGGTTGCTTTTTTAAATGGCGACGAAAGAACTAATGAAGCGTTGGAAACCATTTATGGGCTGGATGGCTACCTGCTATCGGTTTTTTCTACATTTCAAGGGGATATGTCTCGCTATGCTATCGGGGATTTGTCGTCGACCTTGTCGATTAACGGCTCGCTGGTTGTAGAGGTGCAGATGAATGACAGCATCGGACATCGGGCCTTGGCAAACTATCCGGACAGCGGGATGGTAAGGCTGATAAAAAATGGGAAGACTTATCGGGAATATGAACTGGGTTTTTATGAAAATGAGCCGAAACCGGATTATGAAAATGGGAACAGCACAGTGACATACAGTTCTATTTCCGCATCGGTGCCGATGAAAGAGCGGTTTGATGAAGGAGAATGGGAGACAATAGAAATAGAGATAACGATTGTAGATCGTTTTGGCATTCGTTATCAGCAAATACCATATGCATATCGATCATCGGGGGAAGAAAGCCTGAATCGTTCTGCCGATACAGAAATTACTTACCCTACAAAATAAAAGGATGGCTAAAACGCTGTCAGACAGAATTTTCACAAAAAAAGGGAACGCGAAAGCGTTTTCTTTTTTTGTGAAAATAAGACACAGAGCGCCGTTGACATCATATACTGAAAAAAAGGGAGTGGGAACATGCTGCGGGCAAAAAAAAGAAAAATGAAAAAAATATTTTTCCGGGCGGGTCTATTTTTTCTGCTCCTTTCTTTAATTTTGGGAATTCGCTCCTGGATCAGTCCGACGATTGAGGAAAAACTTTCTTATCAAGCAAGGGTACTGGTGACGGCGGCAGTCAATCAGGCAGTGGCTGAAGAGCTGGAGCGCATGGGGGTTACCTATCATCAAATGGTGCGGCTGACACGGGATGGAACTGGGAAAGTGACTGCTTTACAAGCGGATACAGTGCTGCTGAACCAAATTAAAAGTGCGGTTACAGAGCAAGTGGGGGAACGATTACAGGATTTGTCCTCCCACGACTTATCGATTCCGTTGGGTTCCCTGACCGGAGTAAAAATCTTCTCGGGAAGGGGACCGTCTATTTCCTTTCGTCTGATGCCGGAAGGAGTGGTCATGACAAATTTATATCATGAATTTTCCCAGGCAGGTGTCAATCAGACGCTTCACCGGATTTATTTGCAGATCGACATGGAAATTTCGGCGGTATTGCCGGGCTTTTCCATGCAGACAAAAGTATCGACCAACATGGAGTTGGGACAAACCGTTATCGTGGGAGAAGTACCGGAATTTTTCGGAAATATTGGAATTGGCTGAGGAACGGCCGATGCTTGACAATCTGGAAGAAACCGATATAATAAAAATGATTACATTTGTCGGAGAATTTTTGCATTATGTGATGAAAAGCTGAAAAATTTGTGAGGGGTGTGTGATTGGGTGAAAAAACGCAGAAAACTGTTCTGCGAGCATGGCCCTGTATGCTATGCCATTTCCCTTTGGAAAGAAAATTGTAAACGTACTCTCCGGGATTGGCTTGGCAGAAGTCATTTCGCAAAAAATTTCGAGGAAAAAACACTCCCTTACGTGTGGAAAGGCCACATGTCCATGATGCTCAGACCGTTGGCAGGGGTCGATATGCAGCTACAACGAAACAAGGTGCAAAATCTTCGTCTGGCCGCAAAACAGATCGACGGCGTGGTTGTTGCCCCCGGCGAAACGTTTTCATTGTGGACTCTGGTTGGCCGGCCGACCAGGCGAAAAGGATACCTCGACGGGCTGGTCATTTCGAGGGGCCGCTTAGGAAAGGGAGTTGCTGGCGGATTGTGCCAGCTTGCCAATTTAATCCACTATATGGTTTTACATACGCCGATGAAAGTGACCGAACTGCATCACCATACCGACGCACTTTTTCCGGATGCCGGCCGGCGGGTTCCCTTTGGAACGGGGACCTCCATTGTTTATAAAAACTGTGATTACCGTTTTCAAAATACCACGCCTTATCCTGTGCAGATAAAAGTTTGGCTGCAAGACGGTATGCTGATGGGAGAAATTCGTTCCAACGAGGCGCTGAAAGAAAGATATCGACTGAAAGAAGAGAATCATCATTATACCAAAGAGACAGACGGCTATTATCGAAACAGCTTCGTATATCAGGTGCTGTCAGATTCTGATGGGAAAGAACTGCAAAAAAATTTGATCTTGCAAAATCACTCCAAGGTGCTGTTTGACCCGGCGCTGATTCCGCAGGAGGAACTTCGTTTATGATGCTGCTGGAAAGAATTTGGGAGAATCTGCGAAAAAAAGGAGAAGCTTGTGCCTATTGCTGCGAGCAGGAGAGGATCAGCTATCGGCAGCTTTGTCAGTGGACAGGCCGGCTGTGCGCTTATTTTAAAAGGCATTACCACCGGGGAAACCCTATTTTGGTCTATGGACATAAACAGCCGCTCATGGCCGTTGCTTTTTTATCCTGTGCATTTGGCGGATTTCCGTTTATCCCCGTAGATAGTTCGACTCCTTTTGAAAGGCTAAAAGCCATTATGGCGTCTGCTCGCCCGCAAACAATCCTGGCGGTGGATTCGATCAGCGGTTTGGCATTTTCCAAGCTGTCAAAAGAAAAACTGGAGGAGATTTGTGAGAAAGGGGCAGAGATTGAACTGCCATATCCGGACAGGACCCCAGATGAGATTTTTTATATTCTCTATACATCGGGCAGTACAGGATTTCCAAAAGGTGTAATGGTTACCTGTGAGAATCTGGATTCCTTTGTTGGTTGGATGGCAGAGCTTTTTCCCAAACCACCGGCGGTTATTCTCAACCAGGCTGCGTTTTCCTTTGATCTGTCAGTGGCAGATTTTTGGCCGGCTCTTGCTTGGGGTTCAGAAGAATATGTGATTTGCCGCCAAATGCAAAAAGAGTATCCGCTGCTTTTTTCGACTCTGGAGCGCAGCAGCATGGAACTGATGGTGGCCACTCCTTCTTTCGCATCGCTGTTACTGATGGATCAGAGTTTTTGTAAAGATCGACTGCCTTCTTTTAACGCCGTCTTTTTTTGCGGGGAACCGCTTCCTCCCGGGACAGCGCAAAAGCTTTTGGAGCGTTTTCCCGGTATACGAATTCTCAACGCTTATGGGCCGACGGAGTGTACGGTTGCAGTAACGGTCGCTGAAATTGGGCCAAAAGAGGCAAAATTGCCGCTTTTGCCGGTTGGAAAACCGAAAGCAGACGTGAAAATACGCATTGAAAAAAATAAGGTCCCGGTAGAAGATGGAGAGCCGGGAGAAATCGTCATCTTAGGAGACAGCGTCGCGGCGGGCTATGTTTTAGAAGATCCGTCCCATGCATTTGGCAGATTGGAAGGAAAAAGAAGCTATCATACAGGAGACATCGGCTGGATGCAGAACGGAGTTTTGTATTGCGCGGGACGATGTGACCAGCAGGTGAAAATACAGGGATATCGGATAGAATTGCAGGATGTGGAAAAAAATTTGTGTGCTTTGCCGGGTGTTGATCAGGCTGTTGTCGTGTGCCGGGAAGCGGCAGATGGAAGGGCGCTTCGATTGATTGCATTTGTCATTCCAAAACAGGAAGATCCGCCAACACGAGCGGAAATCCAGGCGCTTTTGGCGCATCGGCTCCCTGATTATATGCGTCCGTCCATTCAGTTGATCAAAAATTTTCCACTTACTGAAAACGGAAAGTGCGATCGGAAACGATTGAAGGAGATTGCCAATGGAAGATCAGATTTTGAAATTGATTCAGGATATCGGAAATAACGGGGAGAACATTGGTCCGGAGCAGGAGTTGTTGGAGTCGGGTATTTTGGATTCGCTGGCATTTATCACGCTATTGGAGGAGATTGCCGTTCGCTGGAGGATTGAGATTCAACCTACTCAGGTGCCGCCGGAAGAATGGAAAACCGTTCGTTCTATTACCAGGATGTTGGAAAAGAAAATGGTGGAAAAGATATCCTAAGTATGCGGCGAGTAAATAAGACCGGTTGTATACTCAGACAGGAATACGGACGCGCCGAAAGACTGGGCAGCAAAGAAGCAGGAGCCTTCCCTGCTTTTTCTTTCGGAAGTCATGACCGTTTCTTTGCCTTTTGGATTTGAATGTCTTTAAAATGTGGGGGAGCATATGGATTCCATAGAAACTTCAGTTTTTTCCGAGATATCACAAAAAGTTGCTTATAGGCTTTGGAAATAGAGCAAAATATGCTATAATAAATTCATTGTGTAGGTGTACCCCGAACGGCTTTATCAAAAGGCAGGCACACAGACCGGACGTATCAGCGGCTTAGATGAAGGCGGATATGCAAGATGAATGTGACTGTTTTGAAACAGAAATTCCCACAGAATGGGGTTGATTTGTGCTGCCGGTATGAAAATGAAAGGGGCTGCACGGTATACGGAGGTCCTATTATGGATGAAAAACAGGCAAAGCAAACCATAGATCGTCTGACTGAGTTGGTCTTGTACCATAGCTGGTGCTATTATGAGCAGGATGCGCCGGAAATTGAAGACTATGAATACGATCAACTGCTGCACCAGTTAATGAATTTGGAAAAGGCTTATCCACAGTTTGCACATGCGGATTCTCCAACCAGGCGAGTGGTGGGGCGGGTGAAAAATACTTTTGAGCCGGTGGAGCATAAAGTGCAGATGGGAAGTCTGCAGGATGTTTTTTCTCCGGAAGAAGTATTGGCTTTTCATGAGCGGGTAAAAGAATTGGTAGCCGATCCGGTATATGTGGTGGAACCCAAGATCGATGGGTTATCGGTATCGCTGGAATATCGGGATGGCATTTTTGTGCGAGGCTCTACCAGAGGCGATGGATTTGTAGGGGAAGATGTGAGTTTAAATCTGAAAACGATTCAGAGCATTCCTCAAAAGCTGCCGGAAGCAATTCCTTTTTTGGAGGTGCGCGGCGAGGTTTATATGTCGGAAGAACATTTTCAAAAGCTGACGGAAGAGCAGGAAAATAGAGAAGAGAAGCCCTTTAAAAATCCGAGAAATGCGGCAGCTGGCTCCTTGAGACAGAAAGACCCTGCTATAGCGGCGCAGAGAAATTTGGATATTTTTGTATTTAATATTCAGCAAATTGAAGGTAAAGATCTAACCGGACACAAAGAATCTTTGGATTTTCTCCAACGTCTGGGTTTTCCGGTTTCTCCATCTTATCAGACTTTTTCCTCCATTGAAGCGGTGATGCAGGAAATCCAACGGATCGGAGAGAATCGGGAAAACTACTCGTTTGGTATTGACGGGGCAGTTGTTAAGGTGGATAGCTTTTCGCAAAGAAAGCAGCTGGGAAGTACAGCCAAATATCCCAAATGGGCGATTGCTTACAAATATCCGCCGGAACAAAAGCCGACCATACTGCTGGATATTCAAATCAAAGTCGGCCGTACCGGCGTGTTGACGCCGACAGCGGTATTTGAGCCGATTAGTCTTGCGGGCACCACTGTCAGTCGGGCGGTTTTGCATAACCAGGCGTTTATCGATGAAAAACAGATTGCCATAGGCGACACGATTCTGGTTCGGAAAGCAGGGGATATTATTCCCGAAGTGATTGGAGTCGTTTCTCACGGACATGAGAATCCTGTGTATCAAATCCCCGACATCTGTCCGGCCTGCGGTTCACCTGTCTTTTTTGAGGGAGACCAAGCGGCAAAACGCTGTCAAAACAGCGACTGCCCGGCACAGCTTTTGCGCAATCTAATCCATTTTGCTTCCCGTGATGCAATGGATATTGAGGGGCTGGGTCCTTCCATTGTAGAAAATTTAGTAGCAGCGGGGCTTGTCAAATCGCCTGCAGATTTGTATGATATTACTTTGGAAGAAGTTTCTTCCCTTGATCGTTTGGCCCAAAAAAGCGGCAGCAATTTGCTGGCGGCCATTGAAAAATCCAAACAGAACGATTTGTCCCGTTTGTTGTTTGCATTGGGAATCCGGGGAATTGGACAGAAGGCGGCTAAGCTTCTGTCTGCGCATTTTGCAGACATTGAACAGCTGTTTTTGTCGTCGGAAGAGGAAATCTCTTCCATTGATGGATTTGGTGGAATTATGGCCGAAGCGGTTGTGGAATATTTCTCGCTGGATGCCACCAGGCATTTAATTGACCGGTTACAAAAAGCAGGAGTGAATACCCGTTCAAAAGATCAATCGGTCGGCGACCGGTTGTCCGGATTGAGTTTCGTTTTGACAGGAACGTTACCACATCTGACCCGGGCTGAGGCAGGTGCGCGGATTGAAAGCCAAGGGGGGAAAGTTTCATCCTCTGTATCCAAAAAGACAAGCTATGTTGTGGCAGGCGAAGAGGCAGGCAGTAAATTGACCAAAGCCCAGAATTTGGGCGTCCCAGTTTTGGATGAAGCGGCGTTGTTGGCGCTGCTGGAAGGAAGTAGCCCGCCGCATCAGCAATCATAAACGGAGAATAGCGCTTATAGGGCAGATGCCCTTGACAGAATAATCAGGCAAAGGAGGTTTCATCCCATGCAAATTGATATACAGCATATCGCAAAGTTGTCCCGCCTTTCCATTGAAAAAGAGAAGGTGGAAAAGTTTCAAAAAGAGATGGAAAATATTGTGGCCATGTGCGAAAAGCTGCCCCCGATGGATGGAGATTATACTTCGGTAGATCCGTCTAATCCCATGCAGCTGCGTCAGGACGAAATTCGTCCTTCTTTGAAGCGGGATCAACTTTTACAGAATGCTCCTCAAACTCAGGCTGGCTGTGTTGTGGTTCCGAAAGTAGTAGAATAGAAAGGATGTAGAAAATGGAGTTATTTGAAATGACCGCTGCATCCCTTTCGGAGAAGCTGCGGAAAAAAGAATGCAGTGCGGTGGAAATTACTCGTTCCGTGTTGGAGCAAATTGAGAAAACAGAGGATAAAATCGGTTCTTTTGTCACCGTGTGTGAAGAACAGGCGCTGAAAAAGGCAGAAGAAGTGGATCGGAAAATTGCGGCGGGCGAAGCCCTTTCGTCTCTTGCAGGTATTCCGATCGGTGTAAAGGATAACATTTGCACCAAGGATGTTCTGACGACCTGCTCTTCTAAAATGCTTTATAATTTTGTACCGCCTTATGATGCTACTGTCGTCAGCCGCCTGAAACAGGCAGACGCGGTCATCATTGGAAAGTGTAATATGGACGAGTTTGCCATGGGCTCTTCCTGTGAAACTTCTTATTTTAAAAAGACCAAAAACCCGTGGGATCCGGCGTATGTGCCGGGCGGTTCCTCCGGCGGCAGCGCAGCCTGCGTCAGCGCGGGGGAGGCGGTTCTGTCTTTGGGTTCCGACACCGGCGGCTCGATCCGTCTGCCTGCCTCTTACTGCGGTGTGGTAGGTCTCAAGCCCACCTATGGATCGGTATCCCGCTATGGTTTGGTGGCGTTTGCTTCTTCTCTGGATCAGATTGGTCCGCTGGGCCGTTCGGTCGAGGACGTGGCCAACCTGTACGAAGTGATTTGCGGCCGGGATCCGATGGATGCGACCAGTGCAGCGCGGGAATACGGAGCGTTTGCGCAGAAAATCAATCGGTCGGTAAAAGGATTGCGGATTGGAATTCCGAAAGAATATTTCGGCGACGGAGTGGAACCGGAGATCAAAGCGGCAGTCTTGGAAAGTGTTGACAGGCTGGTAAAAGAAGGCGCGCAAACAGTTTCGATCAGTTTGCCCAGCACCGATTATGCTCTGTCCGCCTACTATATCATTTCTTCGGCGGAGGCTTCCTCTAATCTGGCACGGTTTGACGGCGTGAAGTATGGTTATCGTGCAAAAGATTTTACCAATCTAATCGACATGTATGAAAAAACCCGCAGCGAGGGATTCGGCGATGAGGTGAAGCGTCGTATTATGCTTGGTACCTTTGTGCTCAGTTCCGGATTTTATGATGCGTATTATAAAAGAGCCAAACAAATGCAGCAAAAAATTGCGCAGGAATATGCCGAAGCGTTTTCTCAGTGCGACATTATCTTGACACCTACCTCGCCCTCCACTGCTTTCCGGATGGGCGAACGTACTGACGATCCGCTGAAAATGTACGCGGCGGATATCTGTACGGTTACGGTCAACATCGCAGGTTTGCCGGCTATTTCGGTTCCCTGCGCAACGGCATCCAATGGGCTGCCTGTCGGGATGCAGATGATAGGTCCCAAATTCTCCGAACAGATGCTGTTTGATGCGGCGGGCTGTTTTGAAAATATTTGCGGTGGATTCGGCGTCGCGCCGTCTGTGAAAGCTTAGGGAGGTGGCCGGAATGAATTATGAAATGACAATTGGGCTGGAAGTCCATGCGGAGCTAAATACGGCTACTAAGATCTATTGCAGCTGTAAAAACGCTTTTGGTGCGGAAGTCAACTCGAACTGCTGCCCGATTTGTACCGGTATGCCGGGAACACTGCCCACCCTGAACGAAAAGGTTGTGGAATATGCAGTCAAGATGGGCCATGCACTGAACTGTAAAATCAACCCGGTCAGCAAACAGGACCGGAAAAACTACTTTTATCCGGACCTGCCCAAGGCTTATCAGATTTCTCAGTTTGATATTCCACTGTGCGAAAATGGCTATCTGGATGTAATGGTAGATGAGAAAGGAAACACCAAACGTATTGGTGTTACTCGTATCCATATTGAAGAAGACGCAGGCAAACTGCTGCATGACGAAAGCTTTGCCGGAAGTCTGGTGGATTTTAACCGCTGTGGTGTACCGCTGATCGAGATCGTCTCCGAGCCGGATATGCATAGTTCCGCCGAAGCAAAAGCATATCTGGAAACCATTAAGTCTATTTTGCAGTATATTGATATTTCCGACTGTAAAATGCAGGAGGGGTCTATTCGCTGCGATATTAACGTATCGGTCTGCCGTCCGGGAGAACCAATGGGAACCCGCTGCGAAATGAAAAACGTCAACACTTTCAGCGGCGCCGTTCGCGCAATTGAATATGAGGCCAAACGCCAGATCGAAGTGCTGGAGGCCGGTGGAGAAATCCATCAGGAAACCCGTCGTTGGGACGATGCTAAAGGGCAGAATTTCCTTTTGCGCAGCAAAGAGGATTCTCACGATTACCGTTATTTCCCGGAGCCGGATCTTCTGACGATTGTAATCGACGAAGAGAAAATACAACGGCTGAAAGAAGAACTGCCGGAGTTGCCAAACAAAAAACTGAAACGCTATATGGAAAGCTACGGATTGCCCCATTTTGATGCGAATTTGCTGACGGAAAACCCGGATAAGGCTGCTTTCTTTGAAAGCTGTGTGGAGAAAGAAAATTGTAAGACGAAAAATATCTCCAACTGGCTGTTAGGGGATGTATCCAGAATTCTAAACGAAAAAAATCTTGTGTTGGCAGATACTTCTCTTACACCCGAGAAATTGACGGATATGATTGCACTGATCGAAAAAGGTACGATTTCGGTCACCGCGGGCAAAACCGTGCTGGAACAGATCATTTTCTCGGATAAAACCCCGGAGCAGGTGGTAGAAGAAAAAGGGTTGGCACAGATTTCGGATACAGGGGCACTGTCTGCTATCGTAAAATCCATTTTGGATGCGAACCCAAAATCAATTGCGGATTATAAGGGCGGAAAAACCAATGTGATCGGCTTTTTGATTGGGCAATGTATGCGCCAATCCAAAGGCCAGGGAAATCCTGCTGTACTAAAAGATTTGATTGAAAAACAGATAAAAGAAGGTTAGAAGAGAGCGCTTTTTTGCATTTTTGCAGGAAAGCGCGTCTTTTCTGTAAAAAAGACGGAAATCTTTCAAAATGAAATAAAATATCTTGCACGTGACCTGAGAAAGGGTGTATAATAAATCTATATTGGGCAGTTGCCTGATTTTCCATTCAAATGAAACAATAAGGGGACAGCAATATGGATATTATGGAAAAATCCTTGCAAAAACATGAAGAATGGCAGGGAAAAATTGAGATCATTTCTCGGGCTCCCATCCGCAATAGAGAAGATTTGTCCTTGGCCTATACCCCCGGTGTGGCACGGCCTTGTCTGGAAATTCAGAAGGATGAGAACAAATCCTTTGAGTTGACCCGGCGAGCGAATATCGTCGCGGTCGTTACAGATGGTACTGCCGTTTTGGGATTGGGAGACATTGGCCCTTCTGCAGCTATGCCTGTTATGGAAGGAAAATGTGCTTTGTTCAAAGAATTCGGCGAAGTAGATGCGTTCCCGATCTGCATTGATTCGAAAGATGTGGACGAAATTGTACGTACGGTTTCTTTGATTTCCAAAAGCTTTGGCGGCATCAACCTGGAAGATATTGCGGCACCGCGCTGCTTTGAGATCGAGAAGCGGCTGAAAGAATGCTGTGACATTCCCGTATTCCATGACGATCAGCACGGGACAGCAATTATTGTGGCTGCGGCGCTGTTAAATGCGATGAAACTGACCAAACGCGAGATGGGGACAGCACATATCGTGGTCAATGGCGCAGGTGCGGCAGGAATTGCCATTACCCGCCTGTTGTTGCAAATGAATTTTGGCGACATTGTTTTGTGCGATAAGCAAGGCGCGATTTACCGTGGAGCAGAGTGGACCAATCCTGCACAGAAGGAAATGGCGGAATTGACGAACCGGGAAAACAAGCAGGGCTCGCTGTCTGATATGCTCAAAGGTGCAGACGTATTTATCGGGGTTTCTGCGCCAAACATCGTTAGCAGCGAGATGATTGCCTCTATGGCGGAACATTCCATTGTGTTTCCAATGGCCAATCCAGTCCCGGAGATTATGCCGGATGAGGCGAAAAAGGGCGGTGCTTACATAATTGGTACAGGGCGGTCTGATTTTCCCAACCAGATTAATAATGTCATGGCTTTCCCGGGGATTTTCAAAGGAGTACTGCGGGTTCGTGCTCGGGATATCAGCGAATCGATGAAGATAGCGGCTGCATATGCAATTGCTGGCATCGTAGAAGAAGAGGAACTGTCGCCGGATTATATTCTTCCCGATCCGTTCAACGAAAAGGTTGCGAACGCTGTTGCGGACGCTGTTGCAAAAGATGCAGTCGAGCATGGTTTGGCGAGAGTAAAAGAATAGATGTGAGGGCAGTCAATGGAGTATATTTATAAGCCGAAAGGTGTTTGTTCGAATCTGATCACAATTGAGCTGGATGGTGAAATCATCCGGAAAGTAGAGTTCATGGGTGGCTGCAGTGGAAATGGCCGGGGCATTTCGCAGTTAGTCAAAGGACGTAATGCAAAAGAAGTGATTCGCAGTCTGCGGGGCGTTCGTTGCGGTACCGGAAAGACCTCCTGTCCGGATCAGTTGTCATTCGCTTTGCAACAGGCACTGGAGCAAGAAAAATAGCGAAAGAGGTGAGGAGAATGCTTTGGACTGCTTTTCTTCCCGTTTTAGGCCTGAGTATCCTATATTGCCTGCAAGCTAAAAAGGAATCATCCTTATTGTTGGCATCTGTTGGAGATGACAGCGATATGAAAATTGTTCCGCCCTCCGGAATTACATCTTCTTTGGAGGATGCAGGAGAAAAAGCGGCGCAGGAATTTGTTGCTCAAAAGAAAAACGGGAATATTGATAAGGCTTATAGCCTGGGCAAACGAATTGCTGGTGTGTTTTTTGAAGAAAATGGACCGGTGTTGACGTTTTGCGAAGCAAGTCTTCAGCCTTTTATTCGCCTTCAACGAAAAATTTTGTTTGCTTTTGCAGCAGATGCGGTTTTAAATGCAGAATTGCCATCTGTTTTGGCAGAGACTGCATCGCAGGAGTTTTCTGCACAGGTACAACAATTTGAGCCGCTTCTTTATGAGAAGATCAATGACCCGAAAACCTTGTCCTATTATCTTCTTTGCAGCAAAAACGGTAGAGAAAGGTTTGAAAATATCGGAAAAGCGTTTGCGCTTTTATGCGGAGAAGAAGAAAACGAACGCTTATGCCGTTTGGGAGATTGTTTGTATCGTGAGTACCAGCTCCTTTGCGAAAGGATGATCAAAGAAGCCCAGTTTTCTTGAGATAGAAAAAAGCCCGCGGTTTCGCGGGCTTTTTTGTTTCTGACAAAAATCAGTCGCAGCAGTACGGCGGTACATTGCGGCCGCAGTTGCAATTGTTATTGTAAGGACTTCCGCCAAAGATGTTGCACAGATCAAAATCGCAGTACAGAACATACAACAGGATTAAAGCCAGAATGATGATCCAGGTTTTGTTTTTGTTTTCACAGCAGGGCATGATAAAGCCTCCCTATAAAATATTGTCACCCTATTTTATGAAATCCAGATGATAAGTGTTCCTATCCGGATCGCATAAAGCGGCGGGTGGAAACCAATAGTAAGATTGTCTGAAAGAAGTATCCCATCAGGCAAATCATATATTGGTGTTGCTATATCATATGATGGGGCGGGAGGATGAGTTACATGTTTAAATTTTCTGGTTTTACCGGAAAAGCCAATGCTGCGGTAAATGCCGCTATTGCACAGGCCTGTATTTTGGGCCACACTTATGTGGGCAGCGAGCATTTGTTGCTCGGCCTATTGGAGGCAGAAAGCGGGATTGCCGGAAATATTCTACACGGACGTGGTGTCGAATGGGGAAAAATCCGGCAAAAACTGATTGAAACCGTAGGAAGAGGCATTAAAACTCAGATGTCAACGGAAAACTTTACGCCGCGGTGCCGAAGAATTTTGGAAAATTCTTTGACAGAAGCCCGCATGCTGGGGCAAAATATTGCTGGAACAGAGCATATTTTATTATCTCTTCTGAAAGAACGTGAGAGTTACGCGGTTCGTTTTTTGAATGCATTGGGAGCTGATTGTGATGGCATTTATCGCGACACCATTGATCTGATCGGAAACGAATTGGTGGAAAGTCTTTATTTAAAAGGGAAAAAACAAAGCGCCAAGCAAAAGCCGGCACCGTCAAAGTGTCCTAATTTGGAAAAATACAGCAGAGATTTGACTCAATGGGCCAAAGAGGGGAAATTAGATCCCGTTATTGGCCGGGAAGAAGAAATTGCCCGTACGCTGCAAATTCTTTCCCGGCGCACAAAAAATAATCCGTGTCTGATCGGAGAAGCTGGTGTTGGAAAGACCGCCGTGGTAGAAGGTTTGGCGCAGCTGCTTTTAACCGATGATGTGCCGGAAGAAATGCAGAATACTAGAATTTTGTCCCTGGATTTGACCAATATGATTGCAGGGACGAAATTTCGCGGAGAATTTGAAGAACGTGTTCGCACTTGTTTACAGGAGGTTGTCAATGTAGGAAACATTATTTTATTTATTGACGAGATCCACACCATTATGGGAGCTGGCGCGGCGGAAGGCGCTATTGATGCGGCTAATATTTTGAAACCACAGCTGGCACGCGGCGAACTGCAGATTATCGGGGCGACTACTCTGGAAGAATATCGAAAGCATATCGAAAAAGACAGTGCATTAGCACGGCGTTTTCAAAGTGTCGAAGTGTCAGAGCCAAGTGAGGAAAAAACACTGGAAATTTTAAAAGGACTTCGTCTGAGGTATGAAAGTTACCACAATGTACAGATTACAGATGATGCGCTGGAATCTGCAGTATCATTGTCTGCACGGTATCTTCCGGAACGTTTTTTGCCGGATAAAGCCATTGATTTGATGGATGAGGCGGCATCCTGCGTTCGTTTAAATGCAAAGAAAGCGCTGCCTCGTCCGGTGCATCATTATGCGATGATATTAGCCTCGGAGGAGAAGCAATCTTTCAGCACAGAGGACTGGCCCTCAGATCATAGGCCAGAGCAATCCGCAGATCAAAAACATCAGGTTGCTGTGGTGGCAGCGCAGGATGTAGCACAGATAACTGCCAGAATGACAGGAATTCCAGTTACACAGTTGATGAAAGATCAGAACAAGCGGTTGTTGGAATTGGAGGAACATTTGCACAAACGGGTAGTTGGCCAGGATGAAGCTATCAGTGCCGTAGCAAAAGCGATTCGAAGAAGTCAATCCGGTATCAATGATCCCAATCGTCCCATCGGCTCTTTTTTGTTTTTAGGCCCCTCCGGTGTTGGAAAAACAGAACTTTGCCGGGCATTATCAGAAGCGCTTTTCGCACGGGAGGATGCTATGATCCGCATTGATATGTCGGAATACATGGAAAAGCATACCGTGTCACGACTCATTGGAACGCCGCCGGGTTATGTAGGCTATGAAGAAGGAGGGCAGTTAACGGAGAAGGTGCGGAGAAACCCTTATTCCGTCGTATTGTTTGATGAGGTGGAAAAGGCACATCCGGATATTTTTCATCTGCTTTTACAGGTTTTGGATGAAGGTCACTTGACGGACTCTAGCGGTCGGCGGGTCAATTTTAAAAATTGTGTCATTATAATGACCTCCAATATGGGTGCTCAGAAAATTGCTCAACAGAAAAATATGGGTTTCGGGACTGGCAGTGTCCAGGAACAGAATATGAAGCGGGAAGTCCAAAAAGAACTGAAAGAATATTTTCGTCCGGAATTTTTAAATCGAATTGATGAAATATTATTTTTTCAGTATTTGACGCGCCCCCAATTAGAACAAATAGGTTCCAGAATGATCGGACAGCTCCAGAGACGTTTGAAAGAAATTGGAGTCGATGCGACAATCGATTCGCAGGCAATCAGCTATTTATTAAAACAAAAGGAATTTGATCCGACAGAAGGAGCCCGCCTTTTAAAAAGTGCAATCCGCAAGCAAATTGAAGATCCTTTAGCACAGCAATATCTGATTGGATCTTTTTCCAGGGGAGACTCGATTTTTTGTGAATTAGGAAAAGAACTGACTATTCATAAAATTATTTCATAAGTCTTTGCAAACACAGACTACTGTGATATAATCCCTTTGTGTCATTCAACGAAAAGCATTTTAATGCCTGAAAAAGGTATATTGCTTTTTGAGGCAGCTTGGCAATCCCCCGGCTGGGAATGGCGACATTCATCGGAGCGATATAGTCAAACAGATGGGAGAAAAACAAATGAATATGAAAAAATACACAGTAGAAACAGTTGTAGACGAAGAAAATACGGCTTTGGCCGTAGGCAGCGGCGATATGGAAGTTTTCGCAACGCCTATGATGATCGCGCTTATGGAAAATGCGGCGGCAGCCTGCATTGCAGATGAGCTGGGAGAAGAGAATACTTCAGTTGGAACGATGATTTCCGTCAGCCATGTATCGGCAACGCCAATGGGGATGAAGGTGAAAGCTACAGCAGAGCTCGTCGGTATTGAGGGACGCAAATATGATTTTAAAGTCATTGCAGAAGACGAGCGGGGGCTGATTGGCGAGGGAACCCACAGCCGTGTATCTGTAAACCGGGAGAAGTTTTACAATAAAACGTATCAGAAATAATAAAAAGGCTTCTTTCTTTTGGAAAGAAGCCTTTTTGGCAAAAAAGTGAATTACGCATTCACAGCGGATTTCTTCGGCCGGTGCAGCGTTTTGGGATCAATGGCCAAGCAAAGCAGCGCGATGATAACCGCAGTTACGATCATATTGGGGATCATGTATCCGCCGTTATAAGTTAAAGAGTACAGCCATACGGGCTGACCTTCCGGTGCGTAAGAATCCCAGATCAGGATACCGGACAAAAAGCTGCATACAAAACGGATAAATGTAACGGCCAGTGCACCAACCGTGTATCCAGCCAGCCTATTAGAGAAAGGTTTTGCAAAAAGATCCGCCGCTCCTAAAATCGTGAAGGCGATTACATAGTCCAGCAGGATACATAAAGCAAAAGCCAGTACCGTACCAGCGGGAGGCGCGTAAAATCCTGTAATCATCTGTACGATGCAGTAGGTGAAACCGGTCAAAAGTCCCCATTTTGTACCATGACGGTAGGAGAGAAATACAATCGGGACCATGGAAACCGAAACGGAACCGCCGTTTGGCCACTTGGGAAGGGGCAGAATGTCCAGGACAACTGCAAGGGCGATCATTAAGGCGCATTCAACCAGGATGCGGGTTTTACTTGTCTTTTGCATATAGGTCACTCCTAAAAAAATTTACAAAAAAACGCTGCATGGATAAAACCATACAACGCGCATGTACATTCCTACGCTGGCATTATCCAGATCAGGTTATGGGTTTCGGATATCGCTTTATCCGCTCTCAGCCGCGTACACGCAGCACCCCGTTTTTTTATTTTCCCGCAACGTTTGATTGCGTTTTTATTATACCTGACTGTTTCAAAAAGTCAAGAGATCAATCGTTTTTGCGGGAAAAACCATATATTTTTGGAAATCCTGACAAATTATTTTGCCTTTCTGATCTGGATTCCGGTAAATAAATTTTGTGTTTTCCTCTTTTTTTGAAGTTGAGTGATAATGGCTCTCGTTTGTATTTTTGAAGGCAGCGATAAAGGCGGTGATGCAGAGGAAATGACTGATGAAAAATTTAAGGATCTGGTGATACAGTATGAAAAACTGGTCTTTACCGTTTGCTATCAGCTGGTCCATGATTATCACGAGTCTCAAAACCTCACGCAGGAAACTTTTCTTGCCGCTTACCGTCACATTGATACGTATCAAGGAGAAAATTACAAACCCTGGCTGATTCGAATTGCCAGCAACAAAGCAAAGGATTACCTAAAAAGTGCATATGCCCGGCGTGTCCAGCTGGATTATGATTCGGTTGGCGAGCAGATGATTGATATGCGGGCCGGACCAGACGACGCTTATATTCAAAAAGAAACGTCAGCTGCCATTTTACAGGCCATTGAAAGCTTGAAAGAACCTTATCAAAAAGCGGTGTCCATGTACTTTTTGGAAGAAAAATCGACAGAGGAAATTGCAGAGATACTGGGTCGACCGGTTAAAACGGTTCAAACACAGATTTATCGGGGGAAATTTCTTCTTCGGGAAATGCTCAAAGAAACAGTTGGAAAGGAGAGAAGCTCATAATGTTGGATTTATTTGATCAAAACGGACATTTGACCGACAAGGCTTTGCAGGCGCTGACATGGGAAGAAGATTTGAATGAGTTGCAGCGGCTGGAGATTTCTGAGCATCTTTCTTTTTGTGATGCATGCACTGCCCGCTACACCGATCTTTTATGTGATGATATTTTACAGGCACCGCCTATACCTCTGTATGGAGAAGTAATGAAAAAAATTCGGGAGAAAGAGCGGAGATTATTTTTGCGCCGTCTTACCACGGTCTCTGCAGCCGCTTGTCTCGCATTGGTTTTCTGGTGGAGTGGAATTTTTACGTTCCCCAGTAAGCAAATTGAGAAAAATCAGCGCCCGGAACAAACAATACAGACAGATTTGGAGGAACAAAAACCTTCCGGCTTAGAAGGAATTCGCACCAGCCTGCAGCAATTTACATCTGGCTTTGGAGAATGGACACAAAGTTTTCTGGAGCCGTTGGATAAAGCATTTTCCAAAACCTATGAAAAGGAGAATTCGCATGGAAAGAAATAAATTTTTAGTGTTCTGTTTTGCCTTTGTCCCAGGAGCAGGGCAAATGTATCTGGGGATGATGAAAAAAGGACTTGTCATCATGAGTGTTTTCTGGGCGGTAATTGCCGTTGCAGTCATGCTCAATTTGGGAGTTCTCTGCGTATTTTTGCCAATCATTTGGTTTTATGCTTTTTTTGACACGTTCAATAGCGCGAGATACCACGCGGACCAACGTCTGCAGATGGACTATAAGTTTTGGGAAGATATGAAACATGGCGGTTGGGTGCCGAAAATGGGAGAGAAATTTTCCAATAAAACGCCGAAATTTTTAGGATTAGGCTGCATTCTCCTCGGCCTTTATTCTTTGTATGAAACGGTAATTGCGCCTTTGTTCTGGAGATTTGATTTGCCGGATTGGATTTACTTTATTCTTAACCGCATTCCAAGTCTCATCGTTGCCTGCGCAGTCATTGGCCTTGGCGTATATTTACTGAACCGGGGAAAAACACCGAAAGAAGCGGAAGACTTTGTAGAGTATCAGGAGGGGCATCATGAATAATTTGGGACCGGAAACAGACATCCAGACCGAAGAAAACAGAGAGAAATCTTCGGAAACAGCATCTATTCCAAAGGAAACAAAGGCGTACTCGTCTATGCCGCCAAGATATCCGCAGCCTCCGCAATATGCAATACCGCCCGTTCAGCAGCGACACCAAGGACGCAGGGTTGGCACGGTCACTATGGCCTGTGCGCTGATTGCTGTTGGTGTACTGCTGATTATTGGAAGCTTTAACCAGTCGATTAGCTTTTTGATGATGGCCAGACTGGCGCCCATTATTTTGATTGTTTTGGGTATAGAAATTTTGTTTCGCTATTTCGTATCAAAAGGCGAAAAACTTCGATATGATTTTCTGAGCGGATTTGTCTGTTTTATTCTCATCATGGGCAGTTTGGGAATGGCGGCAATTCCGGAAGTATGGAACAACTGGGGCCCCCATCGGGAAATTTTGGAGGAAACTCTGCGTGCAGAGGCCAATCAGATTTGCGCCAAAGCGCTGAAAGATGAGAAAAGTGTGAGCAGCATGAAGCTTTCTGTTCAATTACATCACAGTGATTTGCCGGAAGAAATGACGTTGGAAGATCTGCGGGCAGCAGATTTTGTCCGGGCAGATTTGATTATTTTGAACTCATTTCAAAATGAAGAAGATTTTGTAAAAGCAGCACAGCCCATATTGAAGAAAATGGCTGATACCGGTATCCCGTTTGACTATATTAACATTACAACTCCTTCAGTCGAGATGCGTTATGGATACAGTTTGTATCTGGAAGATAGTTTAGGCTATGATTTAACTGTCGAACAGCTGCTGGATAATATATCTGTTTATTATGATGACAGTACAGAATATGATGAAGATTATGAGGAGATGGAAGCTTTCGCAGAGAATTATTTGGAAGAATTCCATACATTTGTAGAACAGTATGCAGAAGCTATGCCAGAAGCATATCCTGCGAGATGCCGTGCGTTTGCCAGCTATTTTCAAGAACAGTTTGACGCTTTTTTGAATGGGGAAGAAGTAGTTTTTCCACAGTCGAATCCTTTGGTCCCCAAAGTGTCAGATGCTCTTGAAGAACAGACGACTGTGCCGGATATTTCTGGTTCAGGCAATGAAGCAGCATAAATTATTTGGAAATGGTTTTACAGTTTGTGAAACCATTTCCTTTTTTATTGCGCTTTATTCGAAAGATGCAAGACTAGGAAACAACAAATGAGCGTTCAGGCAACAAAGACCTGAACGCTCATAAAAATAAAATTATGATTAATATTTCATACCCAACTCGATCGCACGCAGATTTGCTTCAATCAAATGGTGCTTTTTGGGAGGAACGCATTTATCTATCGCTTTTTTAACCGCCTCGAAATCAGCAAACTCCGTATGTTTTAAAATAGTACCGATCAAAATAATGTTAGCTAATCCCTGTAAATCGTTTTCACTGGCCAAGGCAGTAGCCGGAACATAAATTGACGTAATGTCGGTGCGTTCGGTTTTTTTATCTACCAAAGTACTGTCAATCACTGCAGTACCGCCAGACACAACCGCATTGATAAATTTATCAAAAGACTGCAGATTCATTGCCATCAAAACATCCGGAGACAAGACCAGAGGAGAGCCAATCGGATCATCAGAGATGCAAACACTACAGTTTGCAGTACCTCCGCGCATTTCTGGGCCGTAGGAGGGGAGCCAGGAAACTTCTTTCCCATCCATCAGCCCAGAATAGGCAATTACTTTACCGGAAAACAAAATACCCTGACCGCCAAATCCGGCAAGTAAAAAGTTTTTCAATGCCATTATTTTTCGCCTCCTGTTGTATCTTTATAAACGCCCAAAGGATAATAGGGAATCATATTATCCCGAAGCCAGTCTAAAGCTTCAGCCGGCGTCAGTCCCCAGTTGGTAGGGCAGGAGGAAAGTACTTCTACAATGGAAAATCCTTTTTTATTTATTTGGTTTTGGAACGCTTTTTTGATTGCCGCTCTTGCCTTGCGGATATTGGGAACACTGTCCACGGAAACGCGCTCTGCATAAGCGACGCCGTCAAGGGTAGAGAGCATTTCACAGACCCGAACAGGATATCCGGCAACAGATGTGTCGCGTCCATAGGGCGTGGTTTGGGTTACTTGTCCCGGCAGGCTGGTGGGAGCCATCTGGCCGCCGGTCATACCATAAATTGCATTGTTTACAAAGATAACAGTAATGTTTTCGCCACGGGTGGCGGAGTGAACCGTTTCGGCTGTACCAATAGCGGCTAAGTCGCCGTCGCCCTGATAGGTAAAGATGATATTATCTGGCAGCGCCCGCTTTAAACCGGTCGCCACGGCCGGCGCACGTCCGTGGGGCGCCTCCACCATATCACAAGTAAAATAATTATATGCCATAACCGCACAGCCTACCGGTGCAACGCCAACAGTTTTCCCTTCAATGCCCAGCTCTTCAATCGCCTGCGCCACTAAGGTATGAATGATGCCATGGGTACAGCCGGGGCAGTAATGGAGCGTTGCGTCGGTTAGAGTTTTCGGCTTTTCGAATACGACTGCCATTATTTTGCACCTCCCATGATTCTTTGGATTTCTCCTAACACTTCAGCCGGGGAGGGGATAATGCCGCCGGTCCGGCCAAAAAAGTAAACAGGTTTTTCACCGTTGACCGCTAAACGAACATCGTCAACCATCTGGCCCATGCTCATTTCCACACTCAGGAAACAGGAAGCGGTTTTTGCAACCTTCTGCATTACTTTTTCCGGGAACGGCCACAGGGTAATCGGACGAATCATACCGGCTTTGATTCCCATAGAGCGAGCACTGTTGACCGCACTTTTTACAATACGGGCGGTAGCGCCAAAGCTGACCAGCACGATATCCGCATCATCTACCAAATATTCCTCAGCCATCGGCTCTTTTTCTTTGATGATTTCGTAACGCTTAAAACGCTCCACAACTTTTTGTTCCAGTTCGTTGGGGTCCAGATAAAGGGAATTGACGATATTATGAGGGCGTTTATTTTGATGGCCAGTGGTAGCCCAGGGCTTTTCAATTTGATGGTTCGCTTCTTTTTCTGGGAATTCTACCGGTTCCATCATTTGTCCTAACATGCCGTCTGCCAAAATCATAGCAGGCATCCGGTATTCATCCGCCTTGTCATAAGCAGTATAAACCAGATCCACCATTTCCTGAATGGTAGCAGGCGCGAATACCAGAATATGAAAATCGCCGTGACCGGTGGCGCGGGTAGCCTGCCAATAGTCCGCCTGAGAAGGCTGGATACCGCCTAATCCGGGACCGCCGCGCTGCACATTAATGATCAGGCAGGGCAGGTCGGAGCCAGCTATGTAAGAAATACCTTCTGTTTTTAAAGAAATCCCGGGAGAAGAAGAGGAGGTCATAACCCGAACTCCTGCAGAAGCTGCGCCCAGCACCATGTTAATAGCAGCGACTTCGGATTCCGCTTGTAAATAGGTTCCGCCGATTTTTGGCATTCGTTTCGCCATGTATGCGGCAACCTCGGTTTGGGGGGTAATTGGATAGCCGAAGAAATGGCGGCACCCGCTTTTGATAGCGGCTTCTGCCAGCGCTTCGTTTCCTTTCATCAGTACACGTTCAGCCAAAATATTTCACTACCTTTCCACTTTGATGGCACAGTCGGGGCACATCGTTGCACACATTGCACAGCCAATGCACAGGCTCATATCAAAAACCTTCGCCGGATGATATCCTTTTGCGTTGAGAATATCATGTGCCAAAACGACGATTTTTTTGGGGCACACAGTTGTGCAAAGGCCACAGCCTTTGCAGATGTTTTCCGAAATTGTTACCTTTGCCATTGCAATCCTCCTTACTTTTTGACTGACCAAAACCGAAAAACGGTTGATTGGCAAAATTTTTTTATTTTTCCCACGGGGGCAGGACATAAATATCCACCGGATAAACTGACTTTTCTATCAGCGAACCGGCAAGATCCCTTCGTACCGTGGTCGCGACGAGGGGAACACCTGCCAAGGCAGCGACATCTGCTCCGTAGGTTATTGCGTTTGTAATATCCTGCTCGGTAGTTTGGTCTCCCAAGTTCGAATTATTTATGATACCGGTTACAGGAACGCGTGCGGTAGTCTCAATTTCCCGCAGAATTTGCAGCGCTTCTTCTGGTTGCCGGGTCAAATAGCGGTAATAGTTTACGACATACAGCATATCGTAATTTTCCTGCTGAATCAAATGAGAATACCGGCCCAGGGCCGCAGCGCCGGCATCGTCTCCGCCTACGTCAAAAATAACATACCGGCTATCATTTTGGTAGAATACCGAATAAATATCAGCACCCAAAGCGGGAATATCCAAATTTGTATTTGCGTAGATGGGGCAGATCATCTCAATTCCCATTGCTGTCAAACGTTCTTTAAAATCAGCGGAGCGAAAATAGGGATTTACAATATCCAAATCCACCAATACCACTTGCTTTCCTTCTCGACTGAGATCCACTGCAAGATTTACCGCAAAATTGGTTTTTCCACTGCCATAATGTCCGGTAACAATGGTAATTCGTTTGACTGAATCGATCACCCGGATCCTCCTTTCCACCTGCTATGGAGGTTTTTGCTTCTAGTTTGAATGCTGTGGTAATTGCCATCTTTTGATTCACCACAGTGTAACAAGTCCCTTAATTAAAGGAGAATTTTTTCAAACTATTTTTATAGTATAGCACTTTTTAGTGCTTTACACAATCAGAGTGTTGCCGTTACAATTCATTATTTTCTGGCAAAAAGAATTGAAAAAATTATATTAATTGTCGAAAAGAAGAATAAAAAAAGAAAAGACCTGTTTTCGTTTTACAGGCCCATCTATCATCCCAAGGAGCATTTGGAGGAATTTTTAATTTATAACAGGAGCATTCTGCTGTCGGATGAAAAGCAGAAGAGGTATGAAATCATTCTGTAAATACCTAAAAATTACTTTAACTATTTCCCGGGAAAAGAAAAATGTTTTCAGGAACTGTAATACATATTTTCCGCAAAAATACCGTAGCCTTTTGTCGGGTCGTTTACAAAAACATGTGTGACAGCACCAATCAACTTTCCGTCTTGAATAATGGGACTCCCGCTCATCCCCTGAATAATTCCGCCAGTTTTTTCCAGGAGTATAGGGTCAGTAATGCGGATAATCATATTTTTGGTGGGATTGTTCTGGCTAAAGGAAATCTTGTCGATAACAATATCAAAAAGTTGCGGTGCGTTGCCGGAGACTGTGGTTAAAATTTGGGCAGGGCCTTCTTTTACCTCCTGACGGAATGCCATGGGAAGTTCATAAGGGTTGGTATAATCGAAAAATAATTTGCCAAAAACGCCGGTATCCTGATTGGAAGTCAATTCACCCAAAAGAGTATCTTCGTGAAAAACGCCTCTCAGCTCTCCGGGACTTCCAGGTTTTCCTTTGATAATATCATTGATGGTAACATCAACAATTTCACCGCTCATCAGGGGCATCAGTTCTCCGGTGTCAACATCGCATACGCCATGTCCAAGCCCGGCAAAGGTTTGATTGGAAAAATCGCAGTAGGTAAGCGTTCCGATACCGGCGGTGGAATCCCGCACCCAAATCCCAATGCGGTAGGCAGTTCCGGCACGGCTTTGCAGAGGTGTTAAAATGGTGGTTTTATATTCTCCGTCCCTGCGATAAGTGCATTCTACCTGTTTACCTTTGGAAGCGGAGATGATCCGGGATACGTCTTCGTTGGTGTATACCTGCTGACCGTCCAACGTACATAAAATATCTCCGATTTCCAGCCCGGCGTCCTTGGCAGGATTGGCGGAACCCATATCTGTTTCCAAGTTGCTCATACCAACTACCAGTACGCCGTCAGTGAACATTTTAATGCCGAAAGGCGTTCCGCACGGAGCCAGCATAACGGTAGAAGTTTGCTGGACTGTGACTGTTTTTACAGGAAAAATACCGAACAGTTTCAAATCCAGTATCCCAGTATTGGATTTTGCGCTGGACACTTGGGTGCCGAGCGCTGATGTTGGAAGTTCACCTGCCTGCACGTAGGGCTGCGAAGCAATTGAAAACAAGGAAAGATCCCCTCCACGGTAAAGATCAGGCAATGTACGGTCCAAATACCCTATGGCGCCGAAAAGGGGAATGGTCAGGCTTAAAAGGGAAACGCTAAGTACGTGAAAAAATTTTTTGCATTTTCCCAAGATCATCAACTCCTTTTTAGAATTGGTGCGGATGCCAGGACAAATGCATTTTGCGAAGGCCCGCCTTATTAAATTTTCCTTATGCCACCGCTTTTATGAAAGGCAAAATAAGCATTGCCACATTGGCGGGATTTGTGGTATAATGTCAACATCATTTGCATCGGTTTTTTTGTAAAAAATCTCAAAAAAGCGAGAGGCTGGCTTGGCCGGCCCTTTTTGCTGAAACGGTTTTTACCTGGAAGAAAAAGGCCGACATACCGGCTGCAATCAATGGAGGAATCAAGGAACTATGAGGACGAACTATGAAAGCCCCTTCAGCACTCGTTATGCCAGTAAAGAGATGCAGTACCTGTTTTCCGCAGATTTTAAGTTTAAAACCTGGCGCCGTTTGTGGGTTGCGCTGGCGAAAGCGGAAAAAGAGCTGGGACTGGACATCACGGATGAGCAGATCGCCGAGCTGGAAGCACATAAAGACGATATTAATTATGAAGTAGCAGAAGCACGGGAAAAAGAGGTGCGGCATGATGTAATGAGCCACGTCTACGCTTATGGAGTCCAGTGCCCCAAAGCGCAGGGGATCATCCATTTGGGTGCGACTTCCTGTTATGTGGGAGACAATACCGATATAGTAACGATGCGCGAAGCGATGAAAGTGGTCAAAAGAAAACTTTTGAATGTGATTTCACTGCTTTCTGATTTTGCACTGAAATATAAAGACATGCCGGCGCTGGCTTATACCCATTTGCAGCCGGCCCAGCTGACAACAGTAGGAAAGCGGGCCACTTTATGGATCAACGAACTATTGATGGATCTGGAAGAGGTAGAATACCGGTTGGACAATTTCCGTTTATTAGGCTCCAAAGGCACGACCGGCACACAGGCCAGCTTTGTGGAATTGTTTGACGGCGATTCGCAAAAAATAAAAAAACTGGATCAGATCATTGCGTCATCTATGGGTTTTGATAAAGTAGTGCCGGTGTCCGGACAGACGTATTCCCGCAAGGTAGATGCACAAGTTCTGAATACACTGGGCGGAATTGCGCAAAGCACGAGTAAATTTGCCAATGATTTGCGTATTCTGCAAAATTTCAAAGAGATGGAAGAACCGTTTGAAGCGCACCAGATCGGTTCCTCCGCCATGCCTTATAAGCGTAATCCTATGCGCAGCGAACGGATTTGCGCTCTGGCTCGGTATGTGATGGTGGATACACTGAATCCAGCATTTACTGCGGCAACACAGTGGTTCGAGCGTACATTGGACGATTCTGCCAACAAAAGAATTTCAGTTGCAGAGGGCTTTTTGGCAGTGGACTCCATTTTGAACATTATGATTAATGTTTGCGACGGGTTGGTGGTTTATCCTAAAGTGATTGAACAGAGAGTCATGAGAGAATTGCCGTTTATGGCTACCGAAAATATCATGATGAGCGCAGTGAAAAAAGGCGGGAACCGCCAACAGCTTCATGAAAAACTGCGGGTCCACGCACTGGCCGCCGCAAAAAGAGTAAAGGAAGAAGGGCTGGAAAACGATATGATCGACCGGGTCTGCGCAGATCCTGCTTTCCAGATCACAAAAGAGGAACTTGCTGGTGTGCTCAAACCGATTCATTATGTCGGCCGCAGCGTAGAGCAGACGGAAGAATTTATCCGAGACGTAATTGGGCCGATTTTGGAAAAGAATAAAGACATTTTGGGTGAAAAGGTTCAATTGAGCGTTTGATTCGCGGAGAATGCAAAAGAACGGTGCGGACAATCTTTGCTTGTCAGCCCGGCTCAGCATCCTTGAGAGCAGAATCAGATTTTTTGTTGACTTTTAACAGTTTTTCACCTATAATCAACTTTATGAATGTCAGGTTCCGGACAAGCAGGGTATTATTCTTTCAAAAGGAATCAGGCTAGAAGAACATTGGAGGATTGCACATGAAACGAGTTGGAAAACCAGTATTTTTCATCGTTGTCGTATTGATTGCAGTCCTTACTTATTTGTCTTTTTTTGGAGTGACATCCTATTTTGGAGATGTAGAAAAGACGATAATTAAGGGTGCGGACGATATTCGGTGGGGTATTGATATTCGCGGTGGCGTAGATGTTACTTTTTGTGCGCCGGCGGATGTGGACCCGACAGAAGAGCAGATGGCTGCGGCAGAGTCCATCATCAAACTGCGGCTGGTAAATCAGAATATTACGGATTACGAGGTATACACGGATTTGAATAAAAACCGTGTCATTGTCCGTTTCCCGTGGAAAGAAGATGAAACGGATTTTGACCCGGAGAAAGCAGTTGCAGAGTTGGGTGAAACGGCATTGCTGACCTTCCGTGAAGGGTATGAGGTAGATAATGAAGGGAAACCCACTGGTCTTACTGCAGAAAAAATCATTCTGACCGGAAGCGATGTAAAAAAGGCGTCGGTTGGAGTAGACGAGCAAAATCAGTATGTGGTTTTGCTGGAGTTAAAGGAATCGGGTGTTACCGCTTTTTCCGAAGCGACAGGCCGTCTGGCCGGGACAAATACCCCGATTTCCATTTGGATGGATGAGAATGTGATTTCTTATCCGACAGTGAGTACGCAGATTACCGATGGCTCTGCCAGCATTACTGGTAATTTCACGCTAGAATCTGCAACTGATCTGGCAAACAAAATCAATGGCGGCGCATTGCCGTTTAAGTTAGAAACTGAAAACTTCCGCTCCATATCCGCGACCTTGGGTATGGGTGCGAAGGATGCCATGGTTTTGGCTGGCGCAATCGCTTTTGTTTTGGTTGCAGTGTTTGTTATCGTTTTCTACCGACTGCCGGGCGCAGTCGCAGCGATTGCTCTGTTGGGGCAATTGGTGGGTACCATTGCAGCGCTTACCGGATTTTTCTCCACTATCCCCAGCTTTACGTTAACATTACCTGGCATTGCAGGTATCATTTTGTCTTTGGGTGTTGGTGTTGATGCCAATATCATTACCGCTGAGCGGATTAAGGAAGAGCTGAAGGCTGGAAAATCGCTGGATAATGCTTTGAATATTGGGTATAAACGTGGATTTACCGCAATTTTCGATGGAAATATTACCGTTATTTTTGTCGCTGTGATTTTGATGGGGGCGTTTGGTCCGACCGACAGCATTTTTGCAACGCTGTTATCTCCTGTCTTTTTTGCGTTTGGCGCTTCAACTGCTGGTACGATCTATTCATTCGGATATACGTTGCTTGTCGGTATTATTATGAACTTTATCATGGGCGTTACCGCTTCGAGACTGATGCTGAAATCCATTTCGAGGTTCAAACCCTTCCGCAAGGCATGGCTGTACGGAGGTGACAAATAATGATTAATTTTGTTGGAAATCGAAAGTGGTTTTATATCATTGCCGCAATTTGCATGGTCGTTATTTTTGGAACAGCAGTTATTTTAGGTGTTCCGATGGATATCCAATTTAAAGGTGGATCGATGATTACTTATTCTTATACAGGTGAGTTATCGTCTTCCGAAGTAGCGAGTGTTGCCCAAGAAATTATTGGCAGCGTAAATGTGCAGGAGTCGCAAGACGTGGCTAGCGGAATTAATTCTGTTGTGATCACAGTAGCTGGGTCAGGTAGCCTGACTACTGAAATGCATGAACAGCTAACACAGGCAATGGAGGAAAATTTCCCGGACAACCATATTAAAATTGAAGAAACAGATAATGTCGATCCCACAATGGGAAAAGAGTTCTTTACAAAATGTTTGGTAGCGGTTGCCTTTGCCTCTCTATTGATGGTGGTCTATATTGCGTTTCGTTTCCGTAAGATTGGTGGATGGTCTGCTGGCGCCATGTGTGTAGTTGCATTGGTACATGACATGATTTGGGTGTTTGCCGCGTTTTTGTTCCTTCGGATTCCGCTCAATGATAATTTTATTGCGGCGGCTTTGACGATTTTAGGTTATTCAATTAATAATACAATCGTTATTTACGACCGCGTTCGTGAAAATAAGCGGCTTTTGGGCGGTTCTACACCTCTGGATGAGCTGGTCAATGTCAGCATCAATCAGACCTTGAAGCGCAGCGTGATGACTACCATCACAACGATGATCGCACTGGTTACAGTTTGCGTGGTTGCGGTGGTATATCAATTAGAATCCATTCTTTCTTTTGCTTTCCCCATGATTGTCGGTATGATTGCAGGCTTATTCTCTTCTGTATGCTTAGCGCCTGAATTATGGGTATCATGGAAAGGAAGAAAAAGCGCACAGCCTAAAAAAGCGTAATTTACTCTTTTTATGTAATGCTCTCGGGTAAATAATACCCGAGAGCATTACTTTTTGAAAAAAAGTTTTTGCAGCAATAAACAATTAGCTTGTCTGTCCGGAAAAGAAGGGGGGAAGGGCGGCGTGGTAGAACGATTATCATTCTGATGATGAAAATTTTCTGCCGAGAAATTTGGGGACAGTTTAAAATATTAAGAAAAGTTAACACACATATATGTTTTTTGTCCCAAAAGAGATTGTAATATTTTTAAAAATATGTTATAATAAATCTGATTTGGATATTTTTTAAGAATTGACAAATTACCACGAAATATTGTGGATTTTTGCAAATAATGCCTGTATTTTGGATGTGTTTTTACGTTTCGGTTTGATCCTTTTCGTTGTAAAATGAAAAGATTAAATATTTTTAAGAAGCAATAGTGGAGGAAAGGAGGTACGAAAAATGTCAAATCTTTTTGTTTTAGGTTTGGGTCTTGGTACTGTCTTTGTTGGATTGATTTGCATTATTATTCTTTGCAAATTGATGAGCGCTATTTGTTCTAAAATTGGTAAAAATCCAACGCAACCGGCAGTTGTTGTCCCATCTGCAGCGCCCGCCGCTCCGACTGAAGCGTCTATTCCGAACCGGCAGGAGTTTATTGCTGCTGTCTCCGCCGTCATTGCTGAAGAGATGGGGACGGACGTCTCGAAAATTCGCATTCTTTCTGTTCAAAAAATTTAACACCAATTTAGAGGAGAGGTCATTTGATTATGAAAAAGTATCGTGTAAATGTAAATGGAACCGATTATGAAATTACCTTGGAAGAAGTGACCGGTGTAGAAGCCTCTAAACCGGCTGCTCCCGCTCCCCAGGCGGCACCGGCTCCTGCTGCCCCTGCACCTGCCGCTGCCTCTGCCGGAAGCGAACAGATCGTCAGCCCAATGCCTGGAAATATCCTGAATGTCAATGTAAAAGTTGGCGATGCGGTGAAAAAGGGACAAGTTTTGCTGATTTTGGAAGCCATGAAGATGGAAAATGAAATTATGGCTCCCAAAGATGGAACTGTCACTTCGGTAAATGTTCAGAAGGGCTCTACCGTTGAAAGCGGCGCACTCCTTGTAACCCTCGACTAATCCCTTTAATTTTTGAAAGGAGTGTGAAAACACGTGGAGGCAATTTTAGATTTTTTGCGTCAAACCGGATTTTACCTTCTTGGGTCGGATCCCAAAGTTCTGATTATGATGGCAATTGCCTGTGTTTTGCTGTACTTAGCTATTAAAAAAGGCTTTGAACCATTGCTGCTTTTGCCAATTGCATTTGGCATGCTGTTGACCAATCTGCCTGGCGCAGGAATGTATCATGCTGACTTTTTTACCGGCGGCCATGTGGACTGGACTCAGTTTGCGGCTGGTAATGCAGGTCTAATTGATATTTTGTATTTAGGTGTAAAATTGGGCATTTATCCCTGCCTGATTTTTATTGGCGTTGGTGCCATGACCGACTTTGGTCCGTTGATCGCAAACCCTAAGAGTTTGCTGTTGGGTGCCGCCGCACAATTGGGCATCTTTATTACTTTTATCGGTATGCGCTATTTGGGCTTTTTGCCGGAAGAAGCCGCATCGGTTGGTATCATCGGTGGCGCTGATGGTCCGACTGCGATTTATGTTGCATCTCGGCTGGCGCCTGCTTTGTTAGGCCCAATTGCGGTCGCCGCATATTCGTATATGGCCTTGGTACCGGTAATACAGCCGCCGATTATGCGTGCCTTGACAACGAAAAAAGAGCGTGAAATCGAAATGAAACAGCTGCGCCCGGTGAAGAAGATCGAAAAGATTATTTTCCCGATTGTTGTAACTGCCTTTGTAGCGTTGCTGGTTCCTTCTGCCGGTGCTCTGGTTGGTTGTCTGATGTTAGGTAATCTGATGCGTGAGTGCGGGGTTGTAGAACGTTTGAGCAAGACTGTTCAAAATGAACTGATGAATATTGTAACTGTTTTGCTGGGTATTTCTGTAGGCGCTACTGCTACCGCAGAAAATTTCCTGAACCTGAAAACATTGGCAATTTTGGCAATGGGCATTGTAGCTTTTGGATTCGGCACTGCTGGCGGCGTTCTGCTTGCAAAGTTTATGAACCTGTTTGTAAAAGAGAAAATCAATCCTTTGATTGGTTCCGCCGGTGTTTCCGCTGTTCCGATGGCCGCCCGCGTTTCCAATGTTGAAGGCCAGAAAGCGAAGCCCGGCAACTTCCTGCTGATGCACGCTATGGGTCCCAACGTTGCCGGTGTAATTGGCTCTGCGATCGCTGCCGGTGTATTCATGGCGTTGTTTGGCGCGAAATAAGGAGGGAATAGTATGGCGAAAAATCCGCTGAAAATTACAGATACCATTTTGCGTGATGCCCATCAATCCCAAGCTGCGACCCGTATGCGTTTGGAGGATATGCTCCCTGCGTGCGAATTGTTGGACAATATGGGATACTGGTCTTTGGAATGCTGGGGCGGGGCAACTTTTGACGCCTGCATGCGTTTTTTGAACGAAGATCCATGGGAACGCTTACGTGCGTTGCGTAAAGCAATGCCGAAAACCAAGTTGCAGATGCTACTGCGCGGACAGAATATTTTGGGATACAAACATTATGCAGACGACGTGGTAGAGGAATTCTGCAAAAAGTCCATCGAAAACGGGATTGATGTTGTCCGTATTTTTGATGCTTTGAATGATCCTAGAAATATGGCTGCCGCGATGAAATACACCAAGGAATATGGTGGTATTTGTGAGGCAGCAATCAGTTATACGGTAAGTCCCGTTCATAATGAAGACTACTTTGTAAAGCTTGCAGTAAAATTGCAGGAAATGGGCGCAGATGTTATCTGCATCAAAGATATGGCAAATCTGTTGTTGCCCTATGATGCATATTCTCTGGTGAAAAAGCTGAAAGAAAATATTGATGTACCGATTCACTTGCATACACACAATACCACGGGTACTGGTGATATGACCAATTTGATGGCGGCTACAGCCGGCGTGGATATTGTAGACTGTGCGCTGTCTCCTTTGGCAAACGGCACATCCCAACCGGCTACCGAAGCTTTGGTTGCTACGCTGAAAGGAACGGAAAGAGATACTGGTTTAGATCTGGAACAGTTGAGCAAAGCGGCGGCTCATTTCCGTAAAGTAGCGAACAGATTAAAAGCAGATGGCATTTTGGACCCGAAGGTTCTGAATGTAGATACCAATACTCTGCTGTATCAGGTTCCTGGCGGCATGCTGTCCAACCTGATTTCTCAGTTGAAGCAGGCGAATGCAGAAGACAAGTACTATGATGTTCTGGCAGAAATTCCGCGGGTTCGAAAAGATTTTGGTTATCCGCCGCTGGTTACTCCCACGAGCCAGATTGTTGGTTCTCAGGCTGTTTTGAATGTTGTCTCCGGTGAACGTTATAAGATGTTCCCGAAAGAGTCAAAAGGTCTGCTGCGCGGAGAATACGGTGCGCTCCCGGCTCCCGTGAATGAAGAAGTTCGGAAAAAGGCGATTGGAGATGAAGAGATTATCACCTGCCGCCCGGCAGATCTTCTGGAGCCTGAACTTGAAAAATATCGGGAAGAGATAAAAGACCATATGGAGAAAGAAGAGGATGTTCTGAGCTACGCTCTGTTCCCTCAAGTTGCAATGAAGTTTTTTGAAGCCCGCGAGGCTGCAAAAAATCCGCAGACAAAAGCTGCGCCGACCAATGAAGCCGGTGAACGGATTTTGTACGTTGAAGATCTTTCAAAATAAAATGGATTTTTCTCAAAGGGACATGCAATTATAATTGCATGTCCCTTTTTTCATTGGCGCTTCAGCGTAAAAAACCACCAGCTATGCTGGTGAGAATAAAATGCTTAAAGCAGAAGACCTCCGATGCTAGAATTGATGAAGGTTCGCCAACCGCATCAATGCAAAGGAGGTCTAT
>Ga0129308_1000623_pt1 | contig 49505 bp, 41 predicted proteins | sample L827metagenome_FD_94440 | JGI IMG/M metagenome (GOLD analysis project Ga0129308, IMG submission 94440) | Ring-tailed lemur group fecal microbial communities from Wisconsin, USA - L827 metagenome | ecosystem: Host-associated > Mammals > Digestive system > Large intestine > Fecal | place: USA... | reverse complement strand
TCACGGGTGTTCCTTTTTTATCTTAGTTGGCGAAGCCAACGGTCGAGTGAGCCACAGCTCACGAGACTGGCGGCTGTCTGTCTTGAAGCAAGTAAAACATTCAACCCATGAATCATGCTAGCATGATTCATGGGCGTCCCTTTTTATCTTAGTTGGCGAAGCCAACGGTCGAGTGAGCCACAACTCACGAGACTGGCGGCTGTCTGTCTTGAAACAAGTAAAACATTCAATCCATGAATCATGCTAGCATGATTCATGGGCGTCCCTTTTTATCTCAGTTGGCGAAGCCAACGGTCGAGTGAGCCACAGCTCACGAGACTGGCGGCTGTCTGTCTTGAAGCAAGTAAATCATGAATCTCATGAATCATGAGATTCATGATAACCTCCGAATATAAAATATTGCATAAAAATCACTCCCATGCTATACTAAAACCAGTAAAAAGTACCAAAATTCTGATTAAGGGAGGACAACCATGGACGCCAGATTAGTAGACCTTCGTTCAACGAAGAACCCAAAAGCCCGAATTAAAATTATGCAGGGGCATTTTGCCACCAGCCATTCGCACATCAATACCTACATTGATATGTCAACCGTAAAAGTTCGTCACAATAACTGCCGGGAAACCGCTAAGGTACTGGCAGAAGAGTACATTAACACGACACTGATAGACACCATCGTATGTCTGGAGGAGACAGATACGATCGGAACATTTATGGCAGAGCAGCTTGCAGATGTAAACCAGTATTCCCTGAGCAAAGGAAACAATATTTCCATCGTAACACCGGAATATCACCAGAGCGGCCAGATTCTATTTAGAGATAATAAACAGAGAATGATCAAGAACATGCAGGTTCTGATTCTGGCTGCATCCATTACCACCGGAAAATCCGTAAAACAGGCGATTGAGCCCATACTGTATTATGGGGGAACAGTATGCGGAATCTGCTCAATTTTCAGCTCCATCAATAAAATCAACGGAATCGAAGTAAAGACCATCTTTACCAGCGCCGATCTTCCGAATTATCGTGCTTATGCACCGGGAGAGTGCCCGATGTGTAAAGAAGGAAAACGTCTGGAAGCGATCGTAAATAGTTTTGGTTATTCCAAGATATAGTATATGTTGGGGATTATGTGCATTGGGTTAATTGATAGATGTAGGTGAATATACTAAGATTCCACAAATATCGGTGAAAAACAGATTTTTCTGGAAACAGAAAAATCTGTTTTTACTTTCATACATATCTAGATAAATGTAGGTGGGACATTTGTTCAAGTAAAAGACCTTATATTTGGTGGAATTAAGAGAAGGAAAAAATAGAGATAAAAGGAGAAATTGATGAGATTATTAGAAAAGATTAAAATTGGCAACCTGACACTTAAAAACCGCATTATGTTTCCGCCGCTTACAACGGGGTATGAAGAGCGTGACGGGTCCATCGGAGAACAGAGTTTTCATTTTTATAAACGTCTTGCACAAGGTGGAGTCGGGTATATCGTCATTGGAGATGTCGCCCCGGTTAATACCGCGTCACCGACGCCGAAGCTTTATGATGACAGTCAAATTCCCGCATATAAGAAATTAGCGGATGCCTTGCATGAATATGATTGCAAATTGGCATTGCAGGTATTTTATCCGGAGTACGATGTGCCGGGAGTGGGCGAGCTTATCATGGCATCAAGAATGGCGGCTATGGCTGGTCAGCAGGCGAAAGAAAGGGGAGATATGGCCGGATTTCAAGAAAATATGGAGGAAGCAAAGCGGAAAAGTAATGAGGCATATGCAAAACTTCATCATGATATGCAGTGCTTTGTAAATGAGGCAAGCATGGAACAGCTTATGCAGATTAAAGAATACATTGCACAATGTGCGGGGAGGGCAGCACAGGCTGGGATAGATGCGATTGAAATTCATGGGGACCGTCTGTTGGGGTCATTGTGTTCGGTATTGTTAAACCATAGGACTGATGTGTATGGAGGCGAATTTGAGAATCGTATCCGTTATGCTTTGGAGGTGGTGTCCGCGATTAAGGAAGCAGCGCCGGATATGATGATTGAATATAAGCTTCCGATTATCACAAAGAATTCTGACGGCAGCAATCGCGGTAAGGGCGGTTTGCTGGAAGAAGAAGGCATTCTTTTTGCTAAGAAACTGGAAGCGGCAGGCGTAAATCTCCTGCAGGTGGCGCAGGCGAATCACACGGGAAATATGGGAGATACGATTCCACCTATGGGAAGCGTGCCGTACAACTGGGTTCTGTCGGTAGCAGAAAAAGTAAAGAAAGCGGTAAAAATTCCGGTTGCGTCGGTGGGACGTGTGATTACTGCGAAAAATGCAGAAGCTTTGATAGAAACCAATAAAGCAGATATTATAGGACTGGGACGTTCGCTGCTCTGTGATCCTGATTTTGTAAAGAAATTGGAAGAGGGAAAAGCAGATGAAATCCGTCTTTGCTTAAGCTGTAACAAGGGATGTACTGATAATATTCAAAACAGGAAATTCCTGAGTTGTGTCTTGAATGCCGAAAACGGCTATGAGTATCAACGCGAGATCACTCCGGCGCAGAGCAAGAAAAAAGTAGTGGTTATTGGCGGAGGTCCGGCAGGAATGGAAGCGGCCCGAGTTGCCAAACTAAAGGGGCACGATGTGATTCTTTATGAGAGAGATACTAAACTGGGCGGACAGCTTAATATTGCGAGTGTACCGCCGCGAAAAGATGAGATGACAAGGGCTATAAATTACCTGACGCATATGGTCAAAAAATTGGGTGTAGTTCTCAGGATGGGGCAGGAAGTGTGTGCAGACTATCTCTTAGGGGAAAAACCTGATGCAGTAGTCGTGGCAGTAGGCGCGTCTCCCATAATTCCTTCAATTCCGGGAAATGAGATGGCACATGTACTGGATGCATGGAAGGTTCTGGCTCGGGAAGAGATATGCAGCGGCAGAGTTACTGTGATAGGAGGAGGCCTTGTGGGCTGTGAAACTGCGGAATTCCTTGCAGAAAAGGGATGTAAGGTAACAATCGTGGAGATGTTGGATGAGATTGCCGGGCAAGAGTCTGCCACCGTAAGACCAGTTCTAATGGAGAGTTTTAAGAAATACGATGTCACATTAATGCCTAAAACTATGGTCAAGGAAATTACAGCTCTCACAGTGGAATGTGTATGTGGGGAAGAGGAAATATCTATTCCTAGTGATTTTGTTGTGTTAGCTGTAGGAGCCAGAGCAAATCAGTTTGATAGTGCCAGGTTGATGGAAAATGGTATTGAAGTTATAGTGGCTGGAGATTGTAACGGGAAGCCCGGGGATGTGAATTGTGCGATAGAACAGGGGTATCTTGCTGCAAATGCATTATAAGCAGGTGGATAAATGATTTTCACGGGTAAATCATAGATTTACCAGAAAAGTTGCGGGATTTTTGGACGTATATAAGCCCTTTTCCCTATAGATAGGCATGATATGTATGTTTATTTATGGAGAAAGGGGCTTTTTATATTGAAAAAGCATATAAGTAATATAGATATATTGAACATTCCAATTTGACAAAAAGGGAAATCAAGAATAAAATAAACAAAAGTTTAGCTTTTTGCCAAAAAAATAAGCGCGATTTTCGGTAAAAATTGGTGAAAATGTATAACGAAAGACAGGGCTACAGAAGGAAGGAGACAAGTATATGGAAAGCTATGAACTGCCAAAGACATTTGATGAATTTGTGGATGCAAGAAAGCAAGGATTTTTAAGAGTGAAAGAATTTAAAGAAAACGGTGGGAAGCTGGCTGGCTTTTTATGTTCTTATACACCGATGGAGGTAATGGATGCAGCCGGGGTATCAACCGTTGCTTTGTGTGGAATGAGTAATGAGACTGTAGCAGACGCAGAAAAAGTGCTGCCGAAGAATTTGTGCCCACTGATCAAAGGTACTTATGGCTTTGCATATACGCAGAAATGTCCGTATACATATTTTGCAGATATGATCATCGGAGAGACTACCTGCGATGGAAAGAAAAAGATGTACGAGCTTTTGAATGAGATCAAAGAGACTTATGTACTCCACCTTCCTCAAAGCCAGGAAAGAGCTTATGCAGGCGATGTATGGTACGAAGAAGTGAAGCTGTTAAAAGAAAGACTGGAAGAAAAATTCGGCGTAGAGATTACGGATGAGAAGCTTAGGGAGGCTGTACGTGTCCGCAACGAATTAAGAAAGACCCAGTGTGAACTGTATCAGCTTCAGGAGCACTGCCCTCCGGCGATGAAGGCAACTGAGATGATGATCACCATGCAGCAGGGTACATTTACCTTTGATGTGAAGCAGCAGCTTGCAAATCTGAAAGCGAAAGTGGCCAAGGCGATAGAGAATTATGAAAATGGAGAGCGGCCTGTAGATCCGAAGGCGAAGAGGATTCTGTTGACAGGATGCCCATCAGGCGGTGTAATCCAGAAAGTTGGTATGGTTATTGAAAATAACGGTGGTGTAATCGTATGCCTGGATGATTGTAGCGGAGAGCGAACTACCAAGATGATGGTAGATGAGAATGCCGAGGATATTCTGCGTGCTATTTCTGACCGCTATTTAGCGATTCATTGTTCAGTTATGACTTCTAATGACGGGCGTCTTGAGAATACAAAGAATATGATTGAAAAATATAAAGTGGATGGTGTGATCGAGGTGGTATTGCAGGCTTGTCATACCTTCAATGTGGAATCTGCAAGAATGAGAGATATGCTGGAAGAAATAGGTGTGCCATATATGAAGTTGGAGACAGATTATTCACCTACTGACAGCGGACAGATTGAGACACGTATTGCAGCATTTATTGAGATGCTGTAAAAAGAGAGGAAAATATGAAATATCATTTCGATGAAGAAACGCAGCGAAAAGGCACAGGATCTGTAAAGTGGGATTTCGTGGATAAGGCGTTCAAGGGCAGGAATCTGCTGCCTATGTGGATCGCCGATATGGATTTTAGGACAGCTCCGGGAATCCAGAGCAGACTTAATGAGAGATTGGAAAGAGGAATATACGGTTACGGAGGCCTTACACAGGAATATTATGATGCGGTGATAGGATGGATGAAACGTAGGCATCATTGTGAGATAAAAAAAGACTGGATCTGTTATACTCCGGGGGTGGTGTCAGCATTGAATTTTGCAGTTCTGGCGGCAACGGATCCGGGAGATGAGGTAATGGTCCTGACGCCGGTATATGACCCATTTTACCATGCGATTGAAGATCAGGGAAGAATTGCATTAAAAGTACCGCTTCACAATGAAGAGGGTTTCTATACGTTTGACTGGAAACAGATGGAGCGGGCTGTTTCAGAAAAAACCAAGGCAATTATGCTCTGCAGTCCTCATAATCCGGTGGGACGCGTATGGGACAGGGAAGAATTAGAACAATTTGCCGAATTTGTGATCAGGCATGATCTGGTTGTGATCGACGATGAGATTCATCACGATTTGGTTTATGAGAAAGAGCATATTATGCTGCTTCGGATTTCAGAAGAATTGTCCGCGAGGAGTATTGTATGTACGGCGCCCAGTAAGACTTTCAATATTGCGGGACTGCAGGTGTCGAATATTATTGTACCGGATGAGATGCTAAGAAAGAAATTTCGGGCTCAGGTACAGAAGAACCATGCATTCTCTCCGAATTCCTTTGCAGTCGCGGCATTGATCGGCGCATATCAGGATTCAGAAGAATGGCTGGATGAATTGCTGATATATTTAAACGGCAATATGGATTATTTTTGTAATTATATCAGGGAGCGTATTCCGGAGTTTAAAGTGCATAAGCCGGAAGGAACTTATTTGGTCTGGGTGGACGTGAGTAGGCTGGGAATGACCTGCGAGGAGCAAAAAAGGTTTTTTGTGGATCAATGCGGTCTCGCCGTAGGAAGTGGTGTAACATATGGGGAAGGTGCAAAGACCTATATGAGATTCAATCTTGGCTGCCCCAGGGTGTATATAGAAAGAGCCCTGCAGCAAATAGAAACAGCCCTGGTAAAGAAACAGGGAGAGAAAAACTAAAGATGAAGGAGGAAGGGTTTATGAAAAAGCGTTTTTGTATCTTGATGGCAGCTGTTATGGTCATTGGGCTGATTGCAACGGGATGCGGTGGATCAGACAAAAAGGAAGATTCAGCAGGTAAGAAAACGGAAGAGAAACAAGAAGAGTCTACCGGAGAAAAGGTAGAGGGTGGTTCCATCGTGCGTGCCATGCCGTCAGACATTTCCAGTCTTAATATCGTATATGAGACAGGTGATGAAGGTATGACCATGCTGAAACCGGTATATGATCCATTATTCATCGTATCTAAAGATGAGGTGCGCTACTATCTGGCTGAGAAGTATGAAGTATCAGAAGATGGCAAGAAGATTACTGTAAAATTGCGCGACGGACTGAAGTGGCATGATGGCGAGAGTATCACGGCTGACGATGTAATCTGGAACTTCGAGTATAAGATGGTGAAGGAAAACAAGGCATCCAGCGGAACAACAGTAAACCAGCAGCCGGTCACGGTGGAAAAAGTGGATGATCTGACATTTACTGTTACGCTTCCTGAGGTTTCAGCTTCTTATCTGGCAACATTAGGCAGTATCAAACTTCTTCCGAAACATGTGTATGAGGGAGAGGCTAATATTGCGTCCTCTGAGCTGAACATGACACAGGGAGTAGGCTCTGGTCCGTATAAAGTGAAAGAGTGGAAAAAGGGTGAGAGTCTGACACTGGAAAAATTTGATGATTATTATCGGGATGTAAATCTGGATACAGTAGTATTCAAAATTATGCCGAATGAAAGTGCACAGGAAATTGCGTTTGAGAATGGCGAACTGAATATAATGCGTGTTTCAACAATCGAGAAGTATGAAAAATATGCAGCAGATGACCGTTATGAGATGGTAACGCTGGATGAAGGCCGTATCAATTATATGGGATTCAATTCAAATAGTGAGCTGATGAAGAATATTGATGCCAGAAAAGCAATCGCATCAGCACTTGATGTATCTGCGATCGTAGAGGGCGCTTATGGTTCTGAGGATATTGCTGTGCCGGCAAAAACTGTATTCTGTGATCAGAATTTCTATTATGAAGACATCGACGGTTACAAGCAGAATCTTGATGAGGCAAAGGAACTGATTAAATCCAGCGGACTTGAAGGTAAGACGCTTCAGTTGGTTTATAATTCCAGCCGTGCCAATATGGAAGACTGTGCTTTGATTATTCAGCAGCAATTAAAAGAGGTAGGCATCAATGTCGAAGTGACCGGATATGAGACTCAGGGATTCTTTGAGAAATTCTTCTACACAGATGCAGGAGACTGGGATCTGGGACTTAACGGCTATTCTACAAACGGAGATAATCAGGGCGATGAGTATATGTTCAGTAATCAGGGCTTCTTGAGTAAGAATTTATGTACTACAGATGAGATCGCAGATTTGTGGAATCAGGGTGACGCGACTACTGATACTGCTAAACGTGCTGAAATTTATGCTGAGCTGCAGCAGCAGATTAAAGATGCGTACACTATGGTACCGATTTCTGATTGTAATTTTATCATGGCTGTAGATAAGAAACTGAAGGGCTGTGATGCAATTAATGTGGTTCCGGTATTTGAAGATTATACGCAGATTTATATGACCAAATAATATATACCTGTACAGGAACAGTAAGGGGGCTGTCGCAGAATTTGTGGCAGCCTCCGTGCATAAGGAGGCTGTATGAAGAGGTATTTGATAAAACGAATCGTGCAGATGATACCAGTGTTGATCCTTGTATCCATATTCTCGTTCATGATCATTCATTTTGCACCTGGAGATCCGCTGAATATGTATATCAGGCAGGATATGACTCAGCAGGAGATAGATGATATACGGGAGGATTTGGGACTGGATGGTTCCGTAGTGGAACAGTATTTTGCATGGCTTGTCAATATATGTAAAGGTAATTTTGGGAATTCGCTGATTAATCATCAGCCGGTGGCGGCACAGATTTTTGAGAAGCTTCCCGCAACGATTTTATTGATGGGAACTTCATTTGTTCTGTCTGTATTAGGTGCGATACCGCTGGGATTATGGTCAGGTATGAAGAAGAATAAAACAGTAGATCAGGTGATTAGTCTGTTTAGCTATATAGGAATTTCTATCCCGTCTTTTTGGTTGGCATTGATGTTGATTGTTGTGTTTGCGCTAAATCTGCATTTGTTGCCCAGCAACGGTATGAGGACGGTGGGAAGTGAGTCGTTGCTGGATATTCTATGGCATCTGATCCTGCCGAGTATCGTGTTGAGTGTGGGTAACATGGCAGTGTTTACCCGGTATATCCGTTCTAATACGATCACGCAGCTGGAAGAGGAATATGTTCTGACAGCTAAGGCAAAAGGAGTGACAAAAAGAAAGATTATGACAGGACATGTCCTTAAGAATTGTCTGCTTCCGGTTATTACGATTGCAGGTATGAACCTGGCTAGTTTGGTCACAGGGTCTTTTATTATAGAGTCAGTCTTTGGATGGCCAGGTATGGGGACTTTAGGTATGAGTGCAATCAATTCCAGAGATTATCCAATGATCATGGGATTTACTATGTTGTCTTGTATTATTCTGATTTTGGGAAATTTGATTGCTGATCTGCTGTATGGTGTAGCAGACCCGAGAATTAAGCAGGAGGTGAAACGATTCCGTGAATCCTGAAATAAGTGAAGCTTTATTGAAAGAAGTGGAAATGGACGATGCATTTCAGCCTGCGCAGAAAGGAAGAAAGAATCAGGAGGCCGTCTATGAGAGAGGAATCTGGTATAATTTGCTGATCAGTCTGAAAGAAAACCGATTGGCAATTGTATGTCTAATCCTCCTTTGTGTTATTATTCTGGCCTCTCTTCTTGCTCCGCTCTCCCCACATGATCCTGATGCGATGAATCTTCGCAATAAATTGGCGGGACCCAGCAGCGAGCATTTCTGGGGCACAGATGACTTGGGGAGAGACTACTTTACAAGAGCATTGTATGGGGGAAGAGTTTCACTGACAGTCGGTATTTTTTCCATGCTGGTATCGGTTGTAGTTGGAACTTTGTTTGGTACGATCAGCGGCTATCTTGGGGGAACAGTAGATAATCTGATGATGCGTGCTGTAGATATTTTCATGTCGGTCCCCAGTTTCTTATTGATTATTATTATCAATTCCTTTCTGTCACCAAGCATGATTACGATGGTGGTGATCATAGGAATCTTTTCCTGGATGGGAGTGGCGAGAATTGTCCGTGCAGAGACTATGAGCCTGAAAGAACGGGAATTTGTGTTGGCGGCGAGAAATATGGGAGCAGGGAACCTGGAGATCATGTTCCGGCATATCATCCCTAATATGGTGCCGTCTATTATCGTGGCAGCAAGTATTAGTATCGCCAGGGCAATTCTGACGGAGTCTTCCTTAAGTTTTCTGGGCTTTGGCGTAAAGCTTCCCATGTCATCCTGGGGAAGTATGCTTCAAAATGCGCAGTCCCACATCATGGATAATCCAATGCTGGCGCTTTATCCGGGTACGTTGATTTTACTTACGGTACTGAGTTTTAATGTATTGGGGGACGTGCTGAGAAATGCACTGGAGCCTAAAATGGTAAAATAGGAGAGAACTTATGTACTGTTGCAAGGGTGAGTGGGACAGGACTGGAAAGGAAGGAATCCAGATGAGTAAATTAATAGAAGTAAGAAATCTCCGTGTCTCTTACCACACCTATGCGGGTGAGGTGCGTTCCGTCCGGGGAGTGGATTTTTCGGTAGAGGAGGGAGAGACACTGGCTATTGTGGGTGAGTCCGGTTGTGGTAAGACTGTTACTGCTAAAGCGGTGATGGGTCTGATTCAGTCGCCTGGAGAGGTAAAGCAGGGAAGTGAGATTCTTTACGGTGGGAAGAATATGGCGCTTCAGCCGGAAAAAGAATGGGAAGCTTACCGCGGCGGGGAGTGTGCTATGATCTTTCAGGATGCTTTAGCGGCTCTTAACCCCACTTTGACGGTGGGAAAACAGATAGCGGAGAATCTGATGATTCATAAGAAAGCAAAGAAAGCAGAGGCGATGAAAAAGGCGGAGGAATTGCTTGGCAAGGTCGGAATACCGGAACCAGAGAAACGGATCAGGCAATATCCGCACGAGTTTTCCGGAGGAATGCGCCAGCGGGTGATGATTGCCATCGCACTGGCGTGCAGCCCCAAGCTTTTGATCGCCGATGAGCCTACAACAGCTTTGGATGTGACTATTCAGGCGCAGATACTGGAGCTTTTAAAGGAATTACAGAAAGAGACAAAGGTGTCTATTATTTTGATCACCCATGATTTGGGAGTAGTGGCAGATATGGCAGATCATATTGCGGTTATGTATTTTGGCAAGATTATAGAATATGGAAGGGGAAGAGATATTTTTTATCACTCACGTCATCCATATACCTGGAGCTTGTTGAATGCAGTGCCGCGGCTGGATGGAGATCGAAAAAAAACATTGGTTTCCATAGAAGGGGCGCCGCCGGATTTACTGCTACCCATAGAAGGATGTCCATTTGCAGAGAGATGTCCGTATTGTATGAATATTTGTACCCGCAGGGAACCGCCGGTATTCGGATTTGAGGAAGGGCACAGAGTATCCTGTTGGCTGCAGCATGAGAAGGCAGAGGGTAGTTATCCTTTTGAAACAGGAGGGGCATTATGTGTGGAAGAAGCATAAATGAAGAACCTGTACTGCAGGTGTCTCATTTGAAAAAATATTTTCCCATGGGAAAGAAGCAGGTACTCAAAGCAGTAGACGATGTGTCTTTTTGCATTTACAAGGGAAAAACACTGGGACTTGTAGGCGAATCCGGTTGTGGAAAGACGACTTGCGGCAGAACGTGTACAGGGCTTTATTCCAGATCGGGAGGGGAGGTGCTCTTTAAAGGGCAGGATGTTCATAAACTGAGAGGAAAGGAAAGAAAAGCATTTACGAAGAGTGTGCAGACCATATTTCAGGACCCATATGCATCACTGGACCCGCGGATGAAGGTTGGAGAGATTATTTCTGAGGGAATGCGGATTCATAATATGGTGGAAGGAAAGAAAGAAGAGCAGGATCGGGTGCAGGAACTTCTGAGGCAGGTCGGCCTGCAGGCAGAGCATGCGAATCGTTATATTCATGAGTTTTCCGGGGGACAGAGGCAGAGGATTGGAATTGCCAGGGCTCTTGCGATTAAGCCGGAATTTATCGTATGTGATGAACCTATTTCAGCACTGGATGTATCGATACAGGCACAGATTGTGAATCTTCTTCAAAAAATGCAGGAAAGACTGGGGCTGACGTATCTGTTTGTCGCTCATGATTTGTCTATGGTACGGCATATCTCAGACCAGGTGGCTGTGATGTACCTGGGAAAAATTGTAGAACTGACCTCTTCGGATGAGCTTTATAATCATCCGGTACATCCGTATACGCAGGCATTACTTTCTGCTATCCCGATTCCGGATCCGGATGTGGAGAGCAGCAGGAAACGAATCGTATTGAAGGGAGACGTGCCAAGCCCGATATCGCCTCCGGCAGGATGCAGATTTCAGGGGAGATGTCGGTTTGCATGTGATAGATGCCGTCAGGAAGAGCCCCCGATGCGGCAGGTTGGTACAGATCATTATGTGGCGTGTCACCTGGTTGAATAATGGATGAGACAGTGGAAAATAATGGGTAATGATGGTTTTATATAAAAGAATCGGCTAGAAAGCAGAAAAGCCTGTGTTTAGCCGATTCTTTTTATCAAGTGGAGGCAGAAGTGTCCGCCAAGAGTACAGCCTGAGAATAGGAAAAATCAACCCGGCTGAAGTGAAGAGCTAGTTTGCAGCTGCTTTAGCCATAAATTCTTCGATTTCTTCCACTGTTTTCGGGATGCCTCCGGAGAGCACTTCACACCCGTCTTTGGTCACCAATAAAGTATCTTCAATTCGGATACCAAGTTTTAAATCATCAAAATAAAGTCCCGGTTCCAGAGTAAACATCATATCTTCTTCCAGTGGGGCATTGTCATCTCCCACGTCATGTGCATAGAGACCGATATAGTGGCCGGAACCATGGAAATAGTAGTTCATGATTTCTTCCGGAGCTTTGATCATGCCCAGTTTCATAAGCTCCTCGGCCATTACCCGCTTGCTGATTTCCTGGAGCTCATTTTTAGGCTGCCCGGGCTTTGCAGCGGTAAGGGCAGCGTTTAGACCTTTTAGTACGACATTATATAGCTCTTTTTGCTGAGGTGTAAATTTGCCGTTTACCGGGAAGGTACGGCTGACGTCGGCAGCGTAGTAGCCCCATTCAGCGCCGAGATCGAACAGGATCATATCGCCGTCTTCCATTTTTCTGTTATTTGCCTCATAATGCATACAGCAGGCATTTGCGCCGGATGCTGCGATCGTAGGAAAGGCATAGCCGGCATGATGAGAACGAATGGTGTAGTCAAAATGTGCTTCGATTTCATATTCGTACATGTCAGGGCGCAGATGTGTAAGGATGTTTTTTACACCCTCGATCGTAATATCGCAGGCCCTGCGGTGCAGCTCGATTTCTTCTTTTGTCTTTACCTGACGTATGAGCGCCAGGTCGTGATAGGTATTATGAAAGCTGAGAGTAGGATCATATGCCTGCAGGCGTGCGGCAAATTCCTGTGCTTCATTTCTGGAAAAAGCACCTTCCCAGTTAATGAGGTCTACATAGACATGGTGAATCCGTCCCGGCCGCAGAAAAATGGGAATGGATTCTTCAAAACATTCCAGGTATTCTACATTTTCCATTCCCAGTTCTTCCTGAATGCTTTCCTTTGTATAAAACACACCCAGCCATCTTTTTGCCGTTTCGTCCGGATGGTCGATAAACAAGGTTTCTGTAACTTTACCGGCAAGCTTGGTGACCATCAAAACGGCACCGGGACGGGTAAAACCAGTGAGATAGTAAAAGTTGGCATAGGGAACGAAAGTGTACATGATATCTCCCTTATGTCCCTTTTCTTTGCCAGAAAAAACAAAGCCTACCGAATTATCCTTCAGAAGATCCGCATAGAGTGCCCGTCTGGAGGCATGAAAAGCTTTACTTATCATAAGTTGATACTCCTTTCTATATTAGGTATGAAATGATAATATTAAATGATAATATTATAAGTACTTAAGCAGGAGATTTTGCTTAATAAAAAAGAACAACCACATGACGGTATGGTTGTCCTTCTGTGCATTTATTTCAAGACGAAATTAAGCAATACCGTTAACAGCTTTTGTTAAACGGGAAATCTTTCTGGCGCAAGTGTTTTTGTGATAAACACCCTTGCTTCCAGCTTTGTTGATTACAGAAATTGCTTCGGTAAGAGCAGCCTTAGCAGCTTCTGCATCTTTTTTAGCAACAGCAGTTTCAACTTTCTTTACGTAAGTTTTCACTTTAGATTTGATTGCTTTATTTCTAGCTGTCTTAGTCTCAGTTACTAAAATTCTTTTCTTAGCAGATTTAATGTTAGCCAATTTTGACACCTCCAAATCTCGATAATTTTCATTTCCAGAACGCCGGATGAGACACGAAATACCCGACGAACACACTTATTTATTTTAGGCGAATTAATATACGTTGTCAATACATATTTTCCAAAAAAATGAGAAAAATGATATTAGTAAGCCATGCACAAAAAGGCGCAGACGGAACGTGCAGGCTTGCCTGCAAAGAGCAGTATGCGGCTTTTTGTATAGGGCGAACGCCCTCACTGAGATGGAGCGAAGCGGAATCGAAGTGACGCATGGCTAAAAAAGCACAAAAAGGCGCAAAGATGCAGGTGAAATGAAGATTCAGGGGGTATATCATGCTTGAGAAGTATAGTATCAGGACAGACCTTGCGTTAGAGCAGAAAGAGCGGTTTGAGTCAGACAATGTGGAAGTGCAGGGAGTCATTCTCACCGAGGAGTATGATGAGGAGCGTGAGATCCGGATTACCACAGTGAAGATTGAGACAGAAAACGGGGCAAAAGTAATGGGAAAACCGGTGGGAACCTATATTACCATGGAGGCGCCGAATATGGCGGTGCCGGACGAGGACTACCACAGGGAAATTTCCAAAGAAATCGCTTCTTTTATCGAGGAAATGCTTCCAGTCAAAAAAGGGGAGGATTACAATGCTCTGGTGGTCGGGCTTGGGAACAGGCAGGTTACGCCTGATGCCCTCGGGCCTTTCGTGGCGGATAATCTAAATGTTACTCGTCATATCATCCGGGAGTACGGCAAGTACGCCATGGGCGAGGAACACGCAAAAAGTGTCAGCGCCATTGTGCCGGGCGTGATGGGCCAAACCGGGATGGAGACGGTGGAGATTATCCGAGGTGTTGTGGCAGAGACAAAACCGGACTTTGTGATTGCGATCGATGCCCTTGCGGCACGAAATACCAGAAGGCTGAACCGTACCATTCAGATTGCGGACACGGGGATCAATCCAGGCTCCGGCGTGGGAAATCACCGAAACGGCATCACCGAGGATACGGTGGGAATTCCTGTGATCGCGATCGGGGTGCCTACGGTGGTGGATGCGGCCACGATTGCCGGGGACACTATGGAGAATCTGATCAAAGCGTTGGAGAGTTCAGAAGCTCTGAAGGGAGTCGGAGTAGTCTTACAAGGCTATAACGCGGCAGAAAAATATGAACTGGTAAAAGAACTGATCGCTCCACACTTAAATGGAATGTTCGTAACTCCGAAAGACATTGACGATACGGTAAAACGAATCAGTTATACCATTTCAGAAGGGCTGAATATCCTCTTTTCCGGTTTGGAAGAAATATCATAGAGTATTCCGGCATATGCTGTTATGTGGGTGTTTGAAGTGGTCGTGATGTAGATATAAGGGGATAATGAATGAGAAAATGGCGTATAAGTGGTATGCTGGCCGGAAGCATCATCTGTATACTGGGAGTTTGCATGATCTTAGATGCAGAAAGCGGATTTTGGGAAGGGCACAAACCGGAGCTGATCCAAAAAGTGCAGGAGCAGGCGGAGCAGATGCTTCTTCCGGGCGTCGCATACAGTGAAAATAAAAGTGAAAAAGTCCCTCTGACCCAGCGGATCCTCCAGATGGCACAAAATCTGGTCCCGCTGGGAACTTATATTGCCGCAAGAGAGGGGGAAGAGCTTGCCGTGGAGGATGAAGCCACCTATGAAATGCTGGTGAAACGGCAGGCGGAGGATGAAAATGCGGTGGATGAGAACGGAAAACTGATCGGAGAGGACAACAGCAGTGAAACGAAGCAGGTGCAAGTGGAAATTTCCATGGATAAACTGAGCGATTTTGATTATCTTGTGAGCCATTTTTATACGGTAGACAGTGTAACTTATGTAAGCGCGGAGGATTTGGATGCGAAAAAGCTGATGGAAAAGGACTTAAGTATCGATAAAAACGGGGAGGGTCCGAAAGTCTTGATTTTTCACACACATTCGCAGGAAACGTTCGTGGACTCCGATGGAGATCCCTCCACCAGCATTGTGGGAGTAGGAAGGTACCTGACAGAGCTTTTGAATGACAAATATGGTATATCCACGATTCACCATGAAGGGGTCTACGATCTGATCAATGGCAAGCTTGACAGAAGTGAGGCCTATGAGCTGGCAAAGCCGAAAATAGAACAGATTCTGAAGGAGAATCCAACTGTGGAGGTTGTGATTGATTTACATAGGGACGGCGTAGGGGCATCCACGCACCTGGTCACGGACATCGGAGGAAAGCCCACCGCACAGATCATGTTTTTCAATGGTATGTGCAGAACCAGGTCTAACGGGGATCTGGCCGGGATGACGAATCCATATATTCAGGATAACCTTGCATTTTCCATGCAGATGAAGATTGCGGCGGAGGAAAAATATCCGGGATTTACCAGGAGAAACTATCTCAAAGGGTATAAATACAACATGGATCTGATGCCAAGGATGCTTCTCATTGAGGCGGGAGCGCAGACGAATACGCTTCAGGAAATGAAAAATGCGATGGAACCGCTGGCGGATCTTTTGAATCAGGTGCTCTCAGGAGAGTAAAGCAGGAGGGAAAATGTCCGGCGGGGCAGCGGATTGTTTGATTCATGGGGAAGAAATGTGCAGGCACAAGATATCGTGTTTGGTTGTGGAATTCATGAATAAATGTGCTCCTGCTATTGACAAAAAGCGAAAAATTGGGATACAATTCAATATGGTTTATTATCGGATTTTATAAGACAGAAAGGGTATGAAAATATGGCAAAACAATCTACATACGATGCGGATAGTATTTCCATACTGGAAGGACTGGAGGCAGTCAGAAAACGTCCCGGAATGTATATCGGAAGTGTGAGCACCAAAGGCTTGAATCATCTGGTATATGAGATCGTAGATAATGCGGTGGATGAGCATCTGGCAGGCTTCTGTGATCTGATCCAGGTGACGCTGGAAAAGGATGGCTCCGCCACGGTTACGGATAATGGGCGGGGTGTTCCGGTGGACATGCACGCAAAGGGAGTGTCGGCGGCAAGAATCGTCTATACCACGCTTCATGCGGGCGGTAAATTTGACGATGGCGCTTATAAGACCAGCGGCGGCCTTCACGGGGTAGGCTCTTCCGTTGTCAATGCGCTTTCTACTTATATGGATGTAAAGATCAGTAAAGACGGGGCAATCCATCATGACCGCTATGAGAGAGGAGTTCCGGTGATCGAGCTGGAAAACGGGCTTCTTCCGGTGATCGGAAAGACGAAAAAGACGGGAACCTGCGTGAATTTTCTGCCAGACCCCACGATTTTTGAGAAGACAAGGTTTAAAGAGGAGGAGATCGTCAGCCGCCTTCATGAGACGGCTTACTTAAATCCGTCTCTTACCATTATTTTTGAGGATAAAAGAAAAGAACCTGCAGAGCATCTTAACTTCCATGAGCCGGATGGAATCATCGGGTTCATCCGGGATCTGAATTCCAAAAAAGAAGTGATTCATGAACCGGTGTATTATAAAGGAGAGGCGGACAGTGTAGAAGTGGAAGTGGCCTTCCAGTATGTGAATGAATTTCATGAGAATGTGCTGGGATTTTGTAATAATATTTATAATTCAGAGGGCGGAACCCATCTGACGGGATTTAAGACCACATTTACCACGATCATGAACCAGTATGCGAGAGAGCTTGGCATTTTAAAAGAAAAGGACAGCAATTTTACAGGGGCGGATGTCCGGAACGGTATGACGGCGATCGTGTCCATCAAGCATCCGGATCCGCGGTTTGAGGGACAGACCAAGACGAAGCTGGACAATCAGGATGCGGCGAAAGCGGCCGGGAAAGTGACCAGCGAGGAGGTGCCAAGATTCTTTGACCGGAATCTAGAGACTTTGAAAAAAGTGCTTTCCTGCGCAGAAAAAGCGGCGAAGATCAGGAAAACAGAGGAGAAGGCAAAGACGAATCTTCTCACAAAGCAGAAATATTCATTTGACAGCAATGGAAAACTTGCAAACTGTGAGAGCCGGGATGCGTCGAAATGCGAGATTTTCATCGTCGAGGGAGATTCTGCGGGCGGGTCGGCAAAAACGGCAAGGGACAGGATGTACCAGGCAATTCTTCCGATCCGCGGAAAGATTCTGAATGTGGAAAAAGCGAGTATTGATAAGGTGCTGGCCAATGCCGAGATCAAGACCATGATCAATGCGTTCGGGTGCGGATTTTCCGAGGGCTACGGGAATGATTTTGATATCACGAAGCTGCGGTATGACAAGATTATTATCATGGCAGATGCGGACGTGGATGGTGCACATATTTCCACACTGCTTCTGACGCTTTTTTACCGGTTTATGCCGGAGCTGATCTATGAGGGGCATGTCTATGTGGCGATGCCGCCTCTTTATAAGGCGATGCCGAAGAAGGGGGAAGAGGAGTACCTCTATGATGATAAGGCGCTTGAGGATTACCGGAAAACCCATGACGGCCCGTTTACCCTGCAGCGGTATAAGGGCCTCGGAGAGATGGATGCCGAACAGCTCTGGGAGACGACGCTGGACCCGGCAAGAAGGCTTCTTAAGCGGATTGAGATTGAGGATGCCCGGATGGCATCCAGTGTGACCGAGATGCTGATGGGAACGGAAGTTCCGCCGCGCCGGGCATTTATCTATGAGAATGCCACGGAAGCGGAACTGGATATATAAAGGAGGCGCGAAAAGATGGAAGACAGTCAGATTATCCGGACTGAGTATTCGGAGCTTATGAAAAAATCATATATTGACTATGCGATGAGTGTTATTATCGCCCGCGCCTTACCGGATGTCCGCGACGGATTAAAGCCGGTGCAAAGAAGGACACTCTATGATATGTATGAACTGGGAATCCGCTATGACAGGCCGTATCGGAAATGTGCACGTATCGTGGGGGATACCATGGGTAAATATCACCCGCACGGGGACAGCTCTATTTACGAAGCCCTGGTGGTGATGGCGCAGGATTTCAAGAAAGGGATGGTACTGGTGGATGGACACGGCAATTTCGGCTCGATCGAAGGAGACGGCGCCGCGGCCATGCGTTACACAGAGGCAAGGCTTGCTAAGATCACCCAGGAGGCATTTCTTGCGGATCTGGACAAGGATATTATTGATTTTGTACCCAATTTCGATGAGACGGAGAAAGAACCGGCGGTTTTGCCGGTGCGTGTGCCGAATCTTTTGCTGAACGGGGCGGAAGGGATCGCGGTTGGTATGGCAACCAGCATCCCAACACACAATCTGGGAGAGATCGTTGACGCGGTAAAGGCGTATATGAAGAATAATGAGATCACCACCCGCCAGCTTATGAAATATGTAAAAGGACCGGATTTCCCGACGGGAGGAATCGTGGTCAATCAGGACGAACTGCCGGAGATTTACGAGACCGGAACCGGAAAAATCAAGATCCGCGGGAAGGTGGACGTGGAGGAAGCAAAAGGCGGCCGTAAGAAAATCGTGATTTCCGAGATTCCTTATACCATGATCGGAGCGGGAATCGGGAAATTCTTAAATGACGTGTGCGCCCTGGTGGAGAGTAAGAAAACCTCGGATATTGTGGATATTTCCAATCAGTCCTCTAAGGAGGGAATCCGTATCGTGATCGAAGTCAAACGGGATACGGATGTGGATAATCTTATCAATATGCTGTACAAGAAGACCCGGCTTGAAGATACCTTTGGTGTCAATATGCTGGCGGTGGCAGACGGCCGGCCGGAGGTACTGGGGCTTAAGAAGATCATCGAGCATCATGTGGATTTCCAGTTTGAGCTTGCCACGCGGAAATACCAGACGCTTCTGAAAAAGGAGGAAGAGAAAAAGGAGATTCAGGAAGGGCTGATCAAAGCCTGCGATGTCATCGATCTGATCATCGAAATTCTGCGGGGAAGTACCTCAGTGAAGGACGCAAAAGCGTGCCTGACAAGAGGGGAGACGGTAGGAATCAAGTTTAAGTCCAAGATTTCCCAGAAAATGGCGTCCATGCTGCGTTTTACGGAGCGGCAGGCGACGGCGATCTTGGAAATGCGGCTGTATAAACTGATCGGTTTGGAGATTGAGGCTCTGATGCGGGAGCATGAGACGACTCTGGCAAATATCGCAAGATATGAGGATATTCTGAACAATTACGACTCCATGGCAGATGTGATCATGGCGGATTTGGATGCATTAAAGAAGGAATATGCAAGGAACCGCCGGACCCGGATCGAAAATGCCGAGGAGGCCGTGTTTGAGGAGAAGAAGATCGAGGAGCAGGAAGTGATGTTCCTGATGGATCGGTTTGGCTATGGCAAGACGGTGGATTTATCCGTTTATGAGCGGAATAAGGAAGCGGCAGATAAAGAGAATAAGTATTTTGTTCACTGTATGAATACCGGAAAGCTTCTGCTTTTTACGGCCGACGGTAAGATGCATCAGGTGAAGGTGCAGGATCTGCCTTACGGCAAATTCCGGGATAAGGGTCAGCCGATCGACAATGTGAGCAATTATGACAGTACGAAAGAGGAGATCATATATATCTGTGACGAGAGGCAGCTGTATTTTGCAAAGTTTTTGTTTGTCACGAAGCAGGCCATGATTAAGAAAGTGGAGGGAAGCGAATTTCAGGTGAGCAAACGAACCATTGCGGCGACGAAGCTGCAGCCGGATGATGCAGTGGTCAGCATCAAGATCGTAAGCGATAACCAGCAGGTCGTACTGGCGACAGAGAATGAGTATCTGCTGCGTTTCCCGGCGGAAGAGGTGTCTGAGAAGAAGAAGGGCGCTGTAGGTGTGCGGGGGATGAAGCTGCAGAAAAAGGATGCGGTGGAAACAGTATTTTTGTTTGAGGAAGGAACGGAGTCTAAAGTTTTGTTCCATGAGAAGGAAATCACCCTGAACCGTCTGAAGCTGGCAAAGCGGGACGGTGCGGGCTCAAAAATAAGAAAGTAGATGAGACTATGGCGATTGTTGGAATTGATTTGGGAACTACAAACAGCCTTGTCAGTGTATGGCAGGAAGAGAAATGCACACTGATTCCCAATAACCTAGGAGAATATCTGACCCCTTCGGTTGTAGGAGTGGATGACAACGGTGAGATCCTGGTGGGAAGGACGGCAAAAGAACGCCTGATCTCTCACCCGGAGTATACGGCTGCCAGCTTTAAACGGTTTATGGGGACGGATAAAACATTTTCTCTGGGTGGAAGAGTGTTTTCCCCTTCTGACCTGTCTTCTTTTGTGCTAAAACAGCTTAAGACGGACGCGGAGCGTTTTCTGGGGGAGACGGTGGAAGAAGCGGTAATCAGTGTGCCAGCTTATTTTAATGACCTGCAGCGGAATGCGACGAAGATCGCCGGGGAGCTGGCAGGACTTCGGGTGGACCGGATCGTAAATGAGCCGTCCGCAGCGGCGCTGGCTTACCGTTTTGGAAAGATGCAGGAGGATAAAACGTACCTGATCTTTGATTTTGGCGGTGGAACGCTGGACATCTCCATTGTGGATGCATTTGACAATGTGATAGAGATCACGTCGGTGGCGGGGGATAATCACCTGGGCGGAGATGACCTGAACCGGGTGATCGCAGAGAAATTTCTGGCAGTGAATTATCTGGACATCAGCCAACTGACGAAAGAAGAGTGGGCTTCTGTTTTGAAGGCCGCAGAGAAGCTGAAGCAGAGGCTGTCGGAGCAGGACAGAGCGGATATGGAGATGAATGTGGGCGGCAGGCTGTACCGGATGGAGTTGGATGCAAAGGGGCTTTTGGAGGTTTCCTCACGGGTTCTGGAGAGTATCGGAGTTCCGCTTCAGTCGGCGCTAAGCGACAGTGGGTATGGCTGGGATGAGATTGATGAGCTGATCCTGGTTGGCGGTTCCAGTAAGATGCCGTTAATTCAGAATTATCTTCAGTTCCTGAGCGGCAAGAAACCGCTTTGCAGTATTGATCCGGATGTGGCAGTGGCAGTCGGCGTGGGAATGTATGCAGGGATCAAAGAGCGTATGGAAGCAGTGAAAGACATGATGCTGACGGATATCTGCCCGTTTACTCTGGGTACCGAGGTGGTGCAGGAGGACCGGAATGCGCCGGAGATCATGGCACCGATCATTGAACGGAATTCTGTGCTTCCGATCAGCAGGGTGTCAAGATATTTTACGGCAAATCCATTTCAGTCGCAGTGTACGGTGACGATCCTGCAGGGAGAGCATAGGATCGCAAAGCAGAATCTGTGCCTGGGAAAGCTGGAAGTTCCGGTGCCGGTAGGGAAATCAGAGAAAGACAGAGAGGCGATCGATGTCCGGTATACCTATGATATTAACGGGATTTTGGAAATTGATGTGACGGTAGTCAGCACGCAGGAGACGTTCAGCAAGGTGATCGTGAACAAATCCATTCAGCTTTCGGAAGAGGAGATTGAAAAGCGCAGGGAAGAGCTTCAGAAGCTGAAAATCCACCCGCGCGATCAGGAGAAGAACCGGTTGCTGCTGGCAAGAGGCGATCGGCTGTTTGAGGAGAATACAGGGGAGATCCGTAAGTATGTGGGGAAATTCCTGGAGGAGTTTACCGCAGCGCTTAGTACGCAGGATGCCAGAACGATTGAGAAGTCTTATGTCCGGACGCAGGAGCTTATGGATATCATTGAGAATTCTCCGAAAAATTCGGTGGTGGTCCGTCTGGAAAAGTATCTGTATGATGAGTGGAGAAAGAACCAGTAGGAGGCAGATATGAATTGCTACGAAGTTCTTGGGATAGAAGAGACCTATGAGATCAAGAGAATAAAGAAGGCATACGCTGCAAAATCTCGGGAATATCACCCGGAGGATCATCCGGAGGAATTTCAGGTGCTTCATGCTGCCTATGAGGAAGCACTTGGCCGCGCGAAGTGGATGAAGGCTAAGGCGGAGATGGATGCGGAGAAGGAAGATGGCGGTGCAGAGCAGGAAGTTAGTGAGGTGACATCAGGCGAGAATGCGGCAGAAGAGGTAGGCCGTGAGCCTGAACCAGAGGAAGAAAATGCCTATGGTCAGTGGGAGGAGCAGTTTGAGCAGATTGCGGATGCCGGAGGCAGAAACGCTGGAATCAACTGGATGGTCCGCAGGCTTATGGAGGAATTTCATATTTTGTATATGAATGAGACGCTCAGGTCTAAGCTTTATAAATGGAGAGATTTCTTCGACGAGCCTTTTGACAACCCACGGATGCCGGAGGTGTTTGCTTCCCGGGAATTTGTGGAAGCGTGGTATCATTTTCTGGGCAGCCATCATATTTTTACGACGCAGATCTGGCAGTATTTTGCGTCGGTTGACGGGTATCGTTTTAACAGTGAGCAGTATGGAATTCCCCGGTTTCCGTATCACCTGTATATTGAGCAGGTACAGAGTATGGAGAGGGCGATTGGCTGGGAGAGGGAGGATGCAGAGTGCCCAGATGCAGGAAGCGCCCGGTATGATGGACAGTCGGCTTCCCAGACAGAAAATAACCCGCCTATCCACAGCGTGAATGGATGGACAGAACAAAACAGACGGCGAACAGATGAGCAGGAGGCTGGGAACGCCGAAGAGACGCGTGAGGAGCGAAATGCATACAGATTCGTGAAAAAATCTGGCCGAAGGAAGCTCCCGAAACCGTTAAAAGTAGCGTTGTATTTATTGACATGTATACTAGGCACAGTCGGAGGAACGATTTTGGGGCTGATTTTGGGATTGATTTTTGGGTAGTATGTGAGGGAGGCGAGAGAATGAAGAAGAGAAGACGCACCATACTTGCGGTCATAGGTGTTTTGATTCCGACGGTCCTTGGAATTTGTCTCGGGTTCAGTTCGGGTGTTTCCATCAACGACGATGCCAGAATCAAGAAAGAGATTTCCAGAGTAGATTTGGAAGAGCCGATTGAGTTAAAACAGGTTGCCAGAGGCAGCGATGGCAAGGTGGAGCTGAAGGTGATCGAAGAGTATCTGGAACGGTTTCAGGAGCAGATATTTATATTAAATGAGTGTAACGAAGAATTGAAGCATTCTTCTGAATCAGGTAAGGAAATTGATGAAGTAAAGAGGGAAACCTTGTACAAGGCGAATGAAGCTGCTTATCAGGAAATGCAGCGTCTGGCTAAAAACCCTGAAACCTATGTTTTGGAAAGGATCCGGGTATACGGCACTGAATATGAGACCTGGTGCAGCGACTGGACGGAGGCGCTTCGCGTCGTGCCGTGCAGCGAAGAATTTGAGGGAAAATATACCAGGATTTACGAAGAAAATAAGGCTTATCTTCAAATGGGGAAAGAAAAATAGGATGATATCTTAAGAAGAGTGGATGATTGAATAATTATTGCCTCTATGTTACGATAGTAATATGGTAAAACGATGAAAAATATTTTGTTTGTGCATACTGGCGGCTGTGTCTTGAAAAGGGGTGTGTCTGTGGGAAATTATTTGAATATCGGAAATGCTGGATTCCAGGCGATAAAAAAAGGGTATTATGTTGATAAAACAAAGATGATTTCGTTTATCAATGGAACACTGGGTACAATGGATAAACTGACTTGTGTAAGCAGACCGCGCCGTTTTGGCAAGTCATTTGCAGCTAAAATGTTGTGTGCATATTATGATAAAAGTTGTGATTCCAGAGAATTATTTGCGGATTTGCAGATTGCGGGTGATCCCTCATTTGAAAAAAACTTAAATAGATATGATGTGATCTATCTGGATATTACCTGGTTTATTTCTAATGCATCAGATATAAAAAACACAGTGACTGACTTACAACGTGAAGTGGTGAAGGAATTATGCAGTGCTTATCCGGAAGCAGAGAAGGAAGGTACTATTCCTAAGATGCTGGCAAACGTGACCGAAGCGACAGGAAATAAATTCATTATCATTATTGATGAGTGGGATGCGCTGTTTCGTGAAGCAAAGAATAATACGGAACTGCAGAAAGAGTATATTCAGCTGCTAAGAAGTCTATTTAAAAGCGGTTTGACTGATAAGATGATAGAGGCAGCTTATATCACAGGGATTCTGCCGATTAAGAAATATGGGACACAATCCGCATTGACCGATTTTGATGAGTATACGATGCTTCAGCCTGAGCCGCTGGAGGAGTATGTAGGTTTTACTGAGGATGAAGTGCGCGGGCTATGTGAGGATTCAAAATTAGATTTTTCAGAAATTCAAAGTTGGTATGATGGGTACATTCTTGGGGATGGTGTTCATATATATAGTCCTAAATCTGTATTGGATGCAGTCAGACGTAATCGGCTGGGAAGCTATTGGACCCAGACGGAGACCTATGAATCACTGAGAATTTATATTGATATGGATGAGGACGGGTTAAAAGAAGCCATTGTACAGATGCTGGGCGGCGCCCATTATCCTATCGATATAGGAACATTTCAGAACGATATGACGAGTATCAAACGTAAGGATGACGTGCTGACGCTGCTGGTTCACTTGGGATATCTGGCATATAACACAAACGAAAAGACAGTAGTTATTCCCAATGAGGAAGTCAGGCAAGAGTTTGTGCGCGCGGTGACGATGGGAAAGCATACGGAAGTTGCAAATCTGATTAGGACATCAGAAAATCTGCTTAAGGAAACGTTGAATATGAATCAGGAAGCAGTCGCGGAGGCTATTGAAAAAGCGCACAGTGCAGGTACAGCTCCTTTATTTTATAATGATGAGCAGGCACTTAGGAGTGTGATTCGATTTGCGTATATCAGTTGTGTGGATGAATATTTGCGAGTGGAAGAGTTGCCGACGGGTACGGGATATGCAGATGTGGTGTATCTGCCTAAGCGAGGTTCCACGATGCCGATTTTGTTGATCGAACTTAAGTGGAATAAGACAGAGGAGGGCGCAATCAGCCAGATTAAGAAGAATAATTATCCTCAGGGTCTGGAAGCATTTGGAAGTGAAATTCTTTTGGTCGGAATTAATTATGATGTCAAAAGTAAAAAGCATACATGCATTATTGAAAAGCATGTAAAATGAGAATTTTATAAAAATTAAGAAGGTAGTCCAGCAGGTGTTTGCTCAGAAATTATTGGATGTAGCAATAGTCTGTCGGACTGTTTTTCTGCTGAAATCTTTCGTATAAGAACAGCCGTTATGACGGCTGTTGCCCCGTGTATATTTTCATCTGATCGCGCCTTGCAGAGCAGATGAGGGTGATTCCATGTGCTTTGGCTAACCGTATGGCTTCGTTTGTCGGGACGGCCTTGCTGGCGAGGATGGGGATTCCAGCGCGGATGACTTTGGAGATCATATCCACGGGAATTCGGCCGCTGGAATAAACGATACAGTCAGAAAGCGGGATGTCGTGGCGCAGAGCATATCCGATCACTTTGTCGAGAGCATTGTGGCGTCCGATGTCTTCGCATTGAAAAAGGAGCTGGCCGCGTCTGGCCAGAAAGCAGCTATGAGTCGCCCAGGTTTCCCGGTGAAGGGGTGTACCTTCGCCAAAGCGGTCTGCCAGGTTGAAGATCCATTCAGCCTTCCACGGTACAAATGGAATGGTGGGAAGTTCGTTTTTTGTTTCCCTGCGGGCACATAAGGTCCGATTTCCGGTGCAGCAGGAAGGCGTCGTTTCTACATATGTATCATCTAAAGCAAGAGAAGCATTTTTCAGCATTACTTTTGCGCGGGTTCCGTATTCACAGATATAGATGGATTCCACATCTTCGGTATTTTTGATGATTCCCTCGGAAAAAAGCCGCCCGAGAACGAGTTCCGCCAGATATTGCGGAGTGCAGACGAGCTTCATGGTCAGGCGTTCATTGATATAGACATCCATAAGATGTTCCGTTAAAACAGCCTCTTCAGACGCAGCGTTCTGTCCATCACGAAATATTGTGTTTATAGGTTCATGTACAATTAATTCCAGATCTTTATATTGTTCGTTAATATACATCGTAGTTATCCATTCTTTATTGATTATTTTACAGTTCTCGGCTACTTGTTAGCCATCTGTTTTTCCTGTCCTTCAATCATCATGATTGTAGCATTTCTGCTAAAAAACCGGCGGCATCCCCGTGTGAAGATGCCGCCCTTATATTAGCTGATTTTCTCAACTTTCACTGCACAAACCTTGTATTCCGGTGTGCTGGAGATGGAATCCAGTGCGTCACTGGTGAGCCAGTTCGCACCGCCTTCCAGATAGTGGAAGGGCATCCAGCATTCGCCCTCGCGGGTCTTGTCTGATACGACAGCCTTTGCCTGAATGGTTCCGCGGCGGGAGGAGATTGCGATCTTCTCGCCATCCTCAATCTCGTATTTCTCAGCATCGACGGTATTCAATTCGATGAAGGATTCGCCTGCGATCTCGTTAAGGCCTGCGGTCTTATCGGTCATGGCACATGCGTTGTAGTGGTACAGGATACGTCCGGTCATCATGGTAAGCGGATAATCTTCATCCGGCAGTTCCATGGATGGTCTGTACTCGGCAGGACGGAAATAACCAAGTCCTCTTGCAAATTTGCCCACATGCATGATCGGAGTGCCCGGATGATGCGGGGACAGACACGGCCACTGAAGGCCTCTGCCGCCAACCTCTTCGCTGTCAAGCCGTGTATGGCTGATTCCGCCGAAGGATGGAGTGACAGAAGCGATCTCATCCATGATCTCAGCGGCAGTCATATGCGGCTGCGGATATCCCATACGGTTCATTATCTCGGTGAAGATCCAGGTATCCTGCCGCGCTTCGCCTGCAATAGTCACAGCCTTGCGGATTCTCTGAACGCGGCGTTCGGTATTGGTAAAGGTTCCTTCTTTTTCCGCGAAGGAAACGCCCGGGAGGATCACGTCCGCATATTTGGCAGTCTCGGTCATAAACAGTTCATCAACCACGAAGAAATCAAGAGACTGAAGAGCTTTGATCACGTGGTGAGTATTCGGATCGGTTCTGACCGGGTCCTCGCCGAAGATGAAGAGTCCTTTGATCTCACCGGAGATCATCTTCGGGAAGCAGTCGGTGGCTTTGATTCCCTCGTTGGGGTTCAGTTTGGTTCCCCATGCAGCTTCAAATTTGGTGCGTACACCCGGCTTGGTGATATTCTGGTAACCCGGGAACTGGTTCGGAGCAGCGCCCATATCGCAGGCACCCTGTACGTTGTTCTGTCCACGGATGGGGTTCACGCCACAGCCCGGACGTCCCAGTTTTCCTACCATCATGGCCATATTGGAGAGAGACATAACGCCTTCTGTTCCGGTATGATGCTCGGTTACTCCCAGACAGTACATGATAGGAGCTTTGTCAGCGGTAGCATACAGTCTGGCCGCCTCACGGAGCTGATCCGGGTCGATGCCGCAGATTTCGGCAACCTTCTCCGGGGTATAATCCTTCACCAGTTCTTTGATAGCTTCAAAGTTCTCGGTGCGTTCTTCAATAAATTTGTGGTCGATCAGGTCTTCTTCGATGAATACGTTCATCATGCCGTTTGCAAAAGCAACGTTAGTACCTGGTCTTAATTTCAGATGAATGTCGGCACGTTTTGCGAGGTCGATGTCACGTGGATCAACGACGATCAGTTTTGTGCCTTTATCTACAGCCTGGCGAACCTGCATTCCGATAACCGGATGTGCGTGTTCGGGGTTGGACCCTACCAGCATGATCACATCGGATTCATGGGTAATGTCATAGATGGTGTTTGTCATGGCTCCTGAGCCTAATGTGGTTGCCAGCCCGGCAACAGTAGGAGCATGTCAAACGCGCGCACAGTTATCGGTATTGTTGCTGCCAAATGCCGTTCTGACCATTTTCTGAAGCATATAAATGTCTTCATTGGCCGAACGTGAGCAGGCAAATCCCGCCAGTGCCTCACCTCCGTAATTATTTCTGATTTCTGTAAATTTGGAAGCAACCAGGTCAAGTGCCTCATCCCAGGTAGCTCTCTCAAATTCTCCGGTTTCCTTATTCTTAATCAGTGGGAAACGGATTCTCTCGGGAGAATCGATAAAGTCAAAGGAGCCGCTGCGGCCTTTTACGCAGAGGAGTCCGTGGTTGGACGGGCCGTCGGCGCCTACTACATCCACGATTTTACCGTTCTTTACGATCAGATCCATCTGACAGCCTGTCGCACAGTGCGGGCAGGTGGTGCGGACTTTCTGAACCTCCCAAGCACGGTAGTTCTTCCGGCGTTTCACGGTAAGGGCGCCGGTAGGACATGCCTGGGCACAGTTTCCACAGGACTCACAGAGTGTTTCCTTCCAGTCAGGTCCAAACGGAGCATCAATGATGGAGAACATCCCGGTCTTGCCAAGAGAGATGGCTTTACGTCCTGTCACATGGGAACAGGTCTTTACACAGCGCTGACACTGGATACAGCGGTCCGGGTCATAACTGAGGAAAGGATGAGCATCTTTTTTCTTGAAACTTCTTTCCTTTCGCGCACCGGCATATTCCGTGGTCTCTACGCCGTACTCGATACAGTATTTCTGCAATTCACAATCGCCGTTCTTCTCACAGCTGAAGCAGTCTCCATAATGCTCGGAGAGCAGGAGCTTTAGAACGGTTTTTCTGGCTTCCACTACACGCTCGCTGTGTGTATGGACTACCATGTTTTCTTTTACTTTGGTGTTGCAGGCGGGAACCAGGACATCGGAGCCTTCCAGCTCTACTACACATAGCCGGCAGGAGCCGATATCATTGACTCCTTCCAGATAGCAGAGGGTGGGAATGTCAATTCCTGCCGCGCGGGCTGTCTGAAGGATGGTAGAGCCTTCTTTCGCCTCAACAACCATTCCATTTATTATAATCTGCATAGTTTTCCTCCAATAATAACTGCAATAATATTTGGGACAAACAGGGAATCACACTATTTATCCACAGCGCCGTCAAGCTTTCCGCAGCCAAAGACATCACAGCGCAGGCATCTGCCGCACTCCTGCTGGATCTCTTCGGGAGTCATGGGACATTCCACATGCTCAAAATCGTGCTTGCGGATGTAAGCCGGCCGTTCCTGGATATTGACGCGTCCGGTTGGAACACGGTTGTTCGGTCTTGCCTCCGGTGCGGTTACGCCACAGTCCAGCTTATGGTGATATCCCAGGTATTCGTCGATGTTGCGTGCCGCAACTTTTCCGGCTGCGATGGCGCGGATCGCGGTAGCAGGACCTGTCGCGCAGTCACCGCCCACGAAGACTCCGGGCATGTTGGCGATCGCAGTGTCAAGGCCTGCCTGGAATACGTTGCGCTCTGCAGGCATTCCGAACTCCTCGAAAGGTGCACTGACGATATCCTGTCCGACTGCGATCAGAATGACATCGCAGGGAACGCGCAGCGGTTCTTTGGATACGGCGTCCACAGGTGACGGGCGGTCGCCGCGGTAAGGACCGATCATCTGCGGCTGAACCCACAGAGCGGTACAGTTACCGTCCTCGTCCTTTTCAATGCTCTTCGGAGCCTGAAGGAGCATCAGCTCGATTCCTTCCATGATAGCGGATTCAATCTCCGTATCCAGGGCTGTCATATCTTCCTGGCGGCGTCTGTATACGATACGGACATCGGCAGCACCACAGCGAAGCGCGCTTCTTGCCGCATCCATGGCAACGTTTCCGCCGCCGATGACAGCAACCGTTTTGCCGGTGTAATCCGGCTTTCTGTCATGTCCGATTTCATCTAACATCTCAACGGCTGAGAATACATTTTTAGCATCAATGCCGTCCAGACGGAGTTTTTTGCCCACTTGGGCGCCGATTGCCACATACATGGCATCGTAAGAATTATGTACTTCCTCAATGGAAATATCTTTTCCAACGTTTGTGTTATACTTGACTTCAATATTGCCTGTGGACAGGATCGCCCGCATATCTTCATCCAGCCTGTCTTTCGGAAAACGGTAATTCGGGATTCCGTACATCAGCATACCGCCGAGCCGTTCCTTTGCCTCGAAAACCGTTACCTTGTGTCCCATCAGAGACAGGAAATAAGCGGCTGTCATTCCGCTTGGGCCTCCGCCAATGACAGCAACTTTTTTGCCGGTACAAGGATTTGCCTTCGGAACCTGAACCTGATCTGCGGGAATTTGATCCACCGCATATTTTTTCACTCCGCGGATGTTGATAGAGCTGTCGATCAGGTTTCGGCGGCAGCGTTCCTCACAGGGGTGCTCACAGATCATGGCACATGCTGTCGGAAGCGGGTTATCACGCCGGATCAGGTTGATCGCTTCTGAATAATTTCCCTCATAAACATGGGCGATGTAGCCCGGGATATCCACATGTGCAGGGCATAGAGTCACGCAGGGAATCTTCTGGCCGCTGATGCCGGTGCACTCCTGTCTGCTGATGTGGCTGATATAGTCTTCCTTGAAGGTTTCCATTCCCTCCAGGACTTCGATAGCGGACTGGTAACCGATGGCACAGTCTGCGCTATCGCGGATCATAATAGCAAGCTCTTTCATTTCTACCAGAGTTTCCATGGTCGCATTTCCGCGGATTACCGAGATCAGCATCTTCTCAAGCTGTCTTAGACCGTCACGGCAGGGAACGCACTTTCCGCAAGTCTGGTTTCTGGAAGCCTGCAGAAGTGAGAGCTGAACCGTAAGCGGACAGGTCCCCGGCGGATATACGTTTACCTTATTGGAAAACTTCGTAAGCAGCGGCCCGATCTTGGCATCGCTCAGCTTGCTGTTTGCAAGGTAAATCTTACTCATTTTGTTTCTCCCTTCTAAACTTTCTTACGATAGCTGCTTAAAACAGCATATTCTTACTTTCATATTATCATATACGTCAAGCTGTCGGCTGGTTATTCCTTATGGCTTTCATATAATGGTAATTTATTTTGGGTTTATTTGCTGCTGTTTTTACGAAGGTAAATAAACCAGTATACGCAGCCTACGCAAATTGCGCCGCCTACGATGTTTCCCAGTGTGACCGGAAGAAGATTTGTGCCGAAGAAATTCCCCCAATTAATTACGCTCAAATCAACTCCTGCGGCAGAAGCGGCCTCGGCATAAGCCGGAACGCTCTTTGCAAATAAACCTGCACTGATGTAGTACATATTGGCAACGCTGTGCTCAAAACCGCAGAGCACGAAGATCATGATCGGGAAGAAAAGCCCGATGATCTTACCTGCCACATCTTTGGCTGCAAAGGAAATCCACACTGCGATACATACCAGGAAATTACAGAAAATTCCTCTGAGAAATGCATCCCCAAAGGTCAGAGTGCATTTGGATGCCGCTGTGGAGATAACGCTTGTGGCCATCCCGTTTCCGAACAGACTGAGCTGGTGGGAAAATACCGCTCCTGCGGCAACGATCATGGAACCTACGAAGTTTCCTATGTACACAACGATCCAGTTCTTGAGCATACCCCCAAGTGTAATTTCCTTCTCAAGAAGCGGAATGGTAAGAAGATTGTTGCCGGTAAACAGTTCACTTCCGGCGAGAAGAACCATAGTCAGTCCTCCCGGGAAGATGCAGGCGCCAAGGAATTTGCCGACGGATGCAAGCGGTACGGATACAGCAGCCGTGGTAGCACCGACACCTCCTAGTCCGATAAACATACCTGCCAGTACAGCCAGAAGAAACATCTTGGCAACAGGTGTATTTACCTTTGATTTTCCAATGGCGATATAGTTTTTGGCTATATCAGCCGGTGAGAATAAGTTCATTTGTAATACCTCCCTATAAATTTTCTCAATTCTAAATAATCATACTTTCTATAAAAGAAATTTGCAAGTTAAGTTAAAAAATACACAAGATAAATAGTTTTTTAACAAGGATTTTTGTGTAGTTTGCTGGAGTAAAAAAACGGGGGAAAGATGTAGATGTAAGAGGAAAACAAAAAGCGCAAAAAGACAGAGCTTTCGCAATTTTTCGTGCGGAAAGCAAAGAAAAATTGTGGATTTTCGGGTAGGGGAGTGCTGAAAAATAAGGAAAAAAGTGATTATGCCTAAAATTTGTAAGAAGAGGATAAGTTAAATTGTGCAATGATAACATGAAAAAGATTCATCTAAAATCCAGAGAAAATGGGAGGATATTACAAGTTTTTGTTAATAAATTTGCAGGATGGCAGGTGCCGAGGCTTCATGTCAGATTCGATAAGCCACAGAAAGCTGATTATGTATGCTTCTAGATGGAGACCGAGACGGAGAAAACAGGAGGCTAAGAAGTTACCGGGATGCATATTCCTCATTTTTTACGAAGCGCATGATCGGGACGGAGGAAACGGGGACTAAGTAGTTGAATTTTATATTAATATAAGAAAATACTTGATTTTAAGAAGCAGAAGTGATATAGTACATGATAGTAACATACGGAATCGGCAGAAGAGTGGACATAAGTTCCACTCTTCTTTGTTGCTATGCATGCATTGGGAAGTAGCTAGGCGAAGAGGGAAAAGGTTTATTGAATCGTCGTGTCTTCATACATCTTTAGGGTGCTGCAAAATCTGCAGAATGCCGGTTACGTCTTGGTGAGTTTTATAAATTAAGAAAGGAAGTAGTGGATTGTCTAAAAAAGAGATTTACGAACAAAAAACCGAAGAGATTCTGCTTCCCATTGTGGAAAAGCACGGATTTGAGCTGTGGGATGTGGAATATGTAAAGGAAGCCGGCACCTGGTACCTGCGGGCGTACATCGACAAACCGGGCGGTATCATGATTGATGACTGTGAGGTAGTGAGCCGGGAGCTTTCCGATATTCTGGATGAGAAGGATTATATTGATGATGCATATATCCTGGAAGTCAGCTCACCGGGACTTGGAAGACCGCTGAAAAAGGAAAAGGATTTTGCGAGAAGTCTGGGAGAAGAGGTAGAGATCCGCACTTACCGGCCCATCGACAAGCAGAAAGAATTTATTGGAATCTTAAAGGATTATGATAAAGATACAGTTACCATTGCATACGAAGACGAAGAGACAAAGACATTTGACAGAAGTGATATCGCGCTGATTCGTCTCGCATTTGATTTCTAGTGACAGGAGGAAGAAAGGAAAATGAATACCGAATTATTAGAAGCACTTACGATTCTCGAGCAGGAGAAGGACATCAGCAAAGAGGTCATGATGGATGCCATTGAGAATTCCCTGATCAATGCCTGCAAGAACCATTTCGGCAAAGCAGACAACATCAAGGTTGTGATGGATCGGGAAACCTGTGATTATGCGCTATACCAGGAGAAGAATGTTGTGGAGGATGTTGAGGATTCCGTAGAGCAGATCAGCCTTGCGGAGGCAAAGATGATCGATCCGAAGTATGAGCTGGGAGATGTGGTACAGATTCCGGTGGAATCCAAGTCTTTCGGACGTATCGCCACACAGAATGCCAAGAACCTGATTCTTCAGAAGATTCGCGAGGAAGAGCGTAAGGTGATCTATGATCAGTATTTTGAAAAAGAAAAGGACATCGTAACAGGTATTGTCCAGCGTTACGTGGGAAATAACATCAGCATCAACCTGGGTAAGGCGGATGCGATGCTGACGGAGAACGAGCAGGTAAAGGGTGAGAAATTCCAGCCTACCGAGAGAATTAAGCTCTATGTAGTGGAAGTGAAAAATACCACAAAAGGACCGAAGATTCTGGTTTCCAGAACGCATCCGGAGCTCGTAAAGCGCCTGTTTGAGGCTGAAGTTACGGAGGTGCGTGACGGCATCGTTGAGATCAAGAGCATTGCCAGAGAGGCCGGCTCCCGTACCAAGATCGCAGTTTGGTCCAATGACCCGGATGTGGATCCGGTAGGAGCCTGTGTCGGCATGAACGGAGCAAGAGTCGGAGCCGTGGTAAATGAGCTGCGCGGCGAGAAGATCGACATCATCAACTGGGATGAGAATCCGGCGCTTCTGATCGAGAATGCGCTGAGCCCGGCAAAGGTTATTTCTGTCATGGCGGACCCGGATGAAAAGAGCGCCAGCGTGATCGTGCCGGATTATCAGCTTTCTCTTGCTATCGGTAAAGAAGGACAGAATGCAAGACTGGCAGCAAGACTTACCGGATACAAGATTGATATTAAGAGTGAGACACAGGCTATCGAATCCGGCGAGCTTCCGGCAAACTATATGGACCTTTCCATGGGAGAAGAATATGTCGGAGAGTATGAGGGTGAATTTGAAGAAGAGACCTACGACGAGGGCTCTTATGAAGGGGAAGAGTATACAGCAGACGACCTGGAGCTTTATGAGGAATAGAAGAATAAATTAGGAGTGATTATTTGAGCACGACCAAGAAAATACCCATGCGTAAATGTGTGGGATGTCAGAAAATGAAGAGTAAAAAAGAAATGCTGCGTGTTTTGAAGACATCGGAGAATGAATTTGTTCTGGATGCCACAGGAAGAAAAAACGGGCGCGGCGCCTACCTTTGTTTCTCGAAGGAATGCCTCGATGAGGCCATCCGGAATAAAGGACTGGAGCGTTCGTTTAAGCAGGCGATTCCCAAAGAAGTCTATGAGAACCTGACAAAGGAACTGGAGGGACTGGAAAATGGATAAAGCCCTGTCACTTCTTGGCCTTGCCACCAAGGCGGGAAAGACACACAGTGGGGAATTCCTGACGGAGAAAGCAGTGAAGGAAGGAAGAGCCCATCTGGTGATTGTTGCGGATGATGCATCCGGCAATACAAAGAAAAAGTTTCAAAACATGTGTGATTTTTATGAGGTGCCGATTTATTTTTATGGGGATAAAGATACCTTGGGTCATGCAATGGGAAAGGAATTCCGGGCGTCTCTTGCAGTGAGTGATGCGGGATTTGCCAAAGGAATCAGGAAGCATTTAGACGAGAAAAAGGATACGATTGCATAGAGGAGGTAGTAAGATGTCGAAATTAAGAGTATATGAGCTGGCGAAAGAGCTGAACATGCCGAATAAGGAGATGCTGACCATCCTGCGGGAAAGAGGCATTGACGCGGCAAGTCATATGAGCGTTCTTTCCGAGGAGCAGATTGAGTCTGTCAGAAAGCTGGCAGCGCCGAAGAAGACGGAAGAGAAGAAGGCGGTTTCGCCGGCAGATGCAGATAAGGCGGCAGAAGCGCCGAAGAAGAAAAAGATTATGCAGGTGTTCCGTCCGCAGAATACCCAGAATGGGGCAAGGCAGGGAGCAAGAGGCGGACAGCAAAGAGGAGCGCGTCCGCAGACTGCAGGAGCGGGAAGCCGTCCGCAGGGATCAGGTCAGGGAGCGCGTCCGCAGACAGCTGCACCGGGAAGCCGTCCGCAGGGAACAGCGCAAGGAGCGCGTCCGCAGGCAGCTGCACCGGGAAGCCGTCCGCAGGGAAGCTCGCAGAGTGCACGTCCACAAGGTGCGCCCGCTGACAGAGTGCAAAGTAGTGCACCATCAGCGAGAACGCAGGGAGGCGAAGGAAGTGCCCGCCCGCAGAGCAGCGGTCAGAATGTGCGCCCGCAGGGAAGCAGCCAGGGTGTTCGCCCGCAGAGCAGTGCACCGGCAGGAAAGACACCGGGAACAGAGCAAAATGCGCGCCCACAGGGAGCCGGACAGAATATCCATGCTCAGAGCGGTCAGGGAGGCCGCCCGCAGGGAAACGGTCAGGGCATCCGTCCACAAGGAAACCGCCCACAGGGAGGATTCCAGGGAAGCCGTCCGCAGGGAAATAATCAGGGACGGAGCTTCCAGGGAGACAGACCGAGCGGCGAGCAGGGCAGAAGAGGCCAGGACGGCAGAGGCGATAACAGAAGAAATGGCTCCGACCAGAGACAGGGACGTTTTTCCGAGGGGAGAAGAGAAGGTTTCCAGGGACGTCGTGATGACAGAAGGGACGACCGCCGCGATGACAGAAGGGATGACCGCCGCGACGACAGGCGTGATGACAGACGCGATGACCGCCGTGACGACAGAAGAGATTCCCGCCGTGATGACAGAAGAAAGAGCGGTCCGGCAATTCCGGCTCCGGCGATCGCGGAACAGAAACCAAGTCGTTCCAAACCGAAGGATGCGCATAAGAAAAAAGATTATAATAGTAGAAATGATGACGGCGAAGAGAGAATGTCAAAAGGCAGAAAGGGGAAAAATACAAACACCCAGCCGAAGATGACAAAGCCGCAGCCGAAGAAGGAAGCGCAGGAAGAGCAGATCAAACAGATTACGATTCCTGAGAGCATTACCATTCAGGAGCTGGCTGACAAGATGAAGATTCAGCCTTCCGTCATCGTGAAAAAGCTCTTTATGCAGGGTAAGATCGTGACTGTCAATCAGGAAGTAGATTTTGCCACCGCAGAAGAGATCGCAATGGAATTTGAAGTTCTCTGTGAGAAGGAAGAGGTCGTAGATGTGATCGAGGAACTTCTGAAAGAGGAGGAAGAGGACGAGAAGAAGATGAAGAAGCGTCCTCCGGTAGTCTGTGTTATGGGTCACGTTGACCATGGTAAGACCTCCCTTTTGGATGCGATCCGCAACACCAACGTAATCCAGGGCGAGGCCGGAGGAATCACGCAGCATATCGGTGCTTCCGTAGTGGAGATCAACGGGGAGAAGATCACCTTCCTTGACACTCCGGGACATGAGGCGTTTACCGCTATGCGTATGCGTGGAGCGAATTCCACAGATATCGCTATCCTGGTGGTAGCTGCGGATGACGGCGTGATGCCCCAGACGGTTGAGGCGATCAACCATGCCAAAGCAGCCGGAATTGAGATCGTGGTTGCCATCAACAAGATTGATAAACCCAGCGCGAACATCGAGCGTGTAAAACAGGAACTGACCGAGTATGAGCTGATTTCGGAGGACTGGGGCGGAAGTACCATCTTCGTGCCGGTATCCGCGCACACCGGTGAGGGAATTGACGATTTGATGGAAATGCTTCTTCTGACCGCTGAGGTGATGGAACTGAAGGCAAATCCGAACCGTCGGGCAAGAGGACTTGTGATCGAGGCTGAGCTGGACAAAGGAAAAGGACCGGTGGCAACCGTACTGGTACAGAAGGGGACACTGCGCATCGGTGATCCGATCGCGGCTGGTTCCGCATTCGGTAAGGTGCGTGCCATGATGGATGACAAGGGACGCCGTGTGAAAGAGGCAGGCCCGTCTACTCCGGTTGAAATTCTGGGACTTAACGATGTTCCCAATGCCGGAGAGGTATTTGTGGGCTGCGGTAATGAGAAAGAAGCAAGAAGCTTTGCGGAGACCTTCATCAGTCAGGGCAGAATGAAGATGCTGGATGAGACAAAGACTAAGATGTCACTGGATGATCTGTTTAACCAGATTCAGGAAGGAAATTTAAAGGAACTCGGCATCGTAGTAAAAGCAGATGTTCAGGGTTCTGTGGAAGCGATCAAGCAGAGTCTTGTGAAACTCTCTAATGACGAGGTAGTAGTTAAGATCATCCATGGCGGCGTAGGTGCGATCAATGAGTCAGACGTTACACTGGCGGCTGCATCTAATGCAATTATTATCGGATTTAACGTACGTCCGGACGCGGCGGCAAAAGAGACCGCAGAGCGCGAGGGTGTAGATGTAAGACTTTACCGCGTAATTTATAACGCGATCGAAGATGTAGAAGCGGCTATGAAGGGAATGCTGGAGCCGGTATTTGAAGAAAAGGTACTCGGTCATGCGGAGATCCGTCAGACCTTCAAAGCATCCGGAGTGGGAACCATCGGTGGTTCTTATGTATTGGACGGCGTATTTGAAAGAGATTGTTCTGTCCGGATCATGCGTGACGGTATCGTCATTTATGACGGAAAGCTTGCTTCCCTGAAGCGTTTTAAGGATGATGTGAAGGAAGTAAGAGCCGGTTATGAGTGTGGTTTCGTATTTGAACGCTTTAACGATATCAAGGAAGGTGATCAGGTTGAAGCATTCAAGATGGTAGAGATTCCGAGATAGCCGGTCGGATGTTACGGCTCTATATGAGAACAGTAGCGATCAGACTTCTATATAAGGAAGGCGGCAAAAAAGAATATGAGAAAAAACAGTATTAAGAATACAAGAGTCAATACTGAGGTGCAAAGAGAATTGAGTAATATCCTCCGGGGGATCAAAGATCCCCGCATTGCACCGATGACCTCCGTACTTGCAGTGGAGGTGGCGCCGGATCTTAAGACCTGTAAGGCATATATCAGTGTGCTGGGGGACGAGAAGGCGAAAAGTGACACGATCAAAGGTCTGCAAAATGCAGAAGGCTACGTGCGCAGAGAGCTGGCACGGGGATTAAATATGAGAAATACACCGGAGATCAAATTCATTATGGATGAGTCCATTGAATACGGTGTACAGATGTCAAAGAAAATTGATGATGTGACCAGGAATCTGAAAAAAGAGGATGATGAAGAATGAATATCTTGACAGAAGAGATTCAAAAAGCAGGCAGTATCGCCATTGGCGGCCATGTGAGGCCGGATGGCGACTGTGTCGGGTCCTGCCTTGGAGTGTATGGGTATATCAAAGAAAATTACCCTGAGAAAGAGACGCATGTCTATCTTGAAGCGATTCCGAATACCTTAAAATTTATGAAGGGTGCTAAGGAGATCCGCCATGAGCTTCCGGAGAAGAAGCAGTATGATCTGTTTATTCTGCTGGACTGCGGGGATGCGGAGCGCCTCGGATTTGCCCGGCCGCTTTGTGAGTTGGCGGGACGCACCATGTGCGTAGACCACCATATCAGCAATCAGGCGCTGTCGGATGTGAATTATGTGCGTCCGGAGGCAAGCTCTACCTGTGAGCTGGTCTTTGACCTTCTGGAGGATGACAGAATTTCGAAAGAAATCGCAGAATGCCTCTATACGGGGATGGTTCATGATACCGGTGTGTTCCGGTATTCCTGCACACATTCCTCCACTATGCGGGCGGCTGCAAGGCTGATGGAAAAAGGGATTGATCATACGGAGATCATCACCCGCACATTTGATGAGAAAACCTATGCCCAGAACCATATCCTGGGACGGGCGCTTCTGGAGAGCTTTCTTTTCATGGATGGAAGGTGCATCGTATCCTCTGTCACGAAGAAAGTGATGGATTTCTATCAGGTGGAGCCAAAGCACCTGGATGGGATCGTCAGTCAGCTGAAGCTCACAAAGGGTGTGGACGTGGCGATTTTTATGTATGAACTGAAGCCGGGGACATATAAAGTGAGTCTGCGCTCCAGCGAAGCCGTGGACGTAAGCAAGGTGGCTCAGTATTTTGGCGGCGGCGGACACATGCGTGCTGCGGGATTTACGATGACCGGAACCATGCATGATGTGGTAAACAACCTGTCGCGGCAACTTGAATTACAGTTTCAGACTGACGGCGGGGAAGGACCGACAGAATAGGAAAGTGGTGATCGTATGCTGAACGGCGTACTGAATATTTATAAGGAACGCGGGTACACGTCCCATGATGTGGTCGCAAAACTGCGTGGCATTACCCGCCAGAAGAAGATCGGTCACACCGGTACGCTTGATCCGGACGCGGAAGGGGTGCTTCCGGTCTGTCTGGGAAAGGCGACCCGGCTTTGTGATATGCTCACAGATAAAGATAAGACTTATGAGGCGGTACTTCTTCTGGGAAAAGAAACGGATACACAGGATATCACCGGGAAAGTGCTGAGCGAAAAAGATACAGCGGGAATAAGCGAAGAGGAAGTAAGGGAGATCATCCGCTCGTTTGAGGGCGGGTACGATCAGATTCCACCGATGTATTCCGCGCTTAAGGTAAATGGAAAGAAGCTGTATGAGCTGGCACGTGACGGAAAAGAAGTTGAGAGAAAGCCGAGGCGGGTGACTATTTACCAAATTGCGGTTCTTGAGATGTCTCTACCGAGAGTACGGATGGAAGTGCGGTGTTCAAAGGGAACCTATATCCGGACTCTTTGCCATGATATCGGCCTTAAGCTGGGATGCGGTGGCTGCATGGAGAAGCTTTTGAGAACACAAGTGGAAAGATTCCATCTCTCGGAGAGTATCTGCCTCGAAGAGGCACGGAAGTATTACCAGGAGGGAGTTCTCGAAAAGCATATGACAGCGATTGATGAGATGTTCTCGGATTACGAACAGGTGTATTTAAAGCCGGGAGCGGACGCGGCAGTCAGAAACGGCAATCTGTTCCGGGCGGATGCGATTCTCTGGACGGGCTCTTTCAAGGAGCTTCGTGACGGAGATAAAGTAAGAGTTTACGATGAAAACCGTAATTTTATTGCTGTGTATGTCTATCGGGGAAAAGAGAGAGATTTCAAAATAGTACGCATGTTTTTTGACAGAATAGAATTATAACGGACAGGGAAAAGGCAGGAAGGCAAAGAACCTGCTCCGGATGGCTTAAAGAGGAAACAACATGGAATATATCAGAGGATTGGAGTCGTATGGCAGCACAAGGGAAGCGGCAGTCACATTGGGGAAATTCGACGGCCTGCACCGGGGACATCAGAAGCTGATCCGCCGGGTGCAGAGACTGAAAGCAAAATATAAAGTGCGGTCGGTGGTGTTTGCCTTTGATATGCTTCCGCTTTTTGAAAAGCTGGGGCTTCCAAGAGAAGGGATTATGAGCAATGAAGAGCGCAGGAAACGCCTGGACGGACAGGTGGACGCGCTTGTGGAATGTCCGTTTACGGAAGAAATCAGCGGTATGGAAGCGGAAAAATTTATCGAAGAGGTTTTGTGCAGACTCTTCCATGCAAAGTATATTGTGGTAGGCACGGATTTCCGGTTTGGACACAATAAGCGGGGCGATGTGCGGATGCTGGCGCAGTATGCGAAGCAGTACGGTTATGAGCTTTTTGTGGAAGAGAAAGAGTTGTACGGCGACAGAGAGATCAGCAGTACCTATATAAAAGAAGAATTGAGAAAAGGAAATATGGAGACGGTCCGTGAGCTTTTGGGTTATCCTTATACGGTACACGGAACCGTGGAATATGGAAAACAGCTTGGCAGGAGACTGGGTTTTCCGACGTTGAATGTGCATCCAGCGAAAGAGAAACTACTTCCGCCGAATGGTGTGTATATTGACAGTGTGAAGGTGGACGGCATCTGGTACAACGGAATCGGCAATGTAGGCGTGAAGCCTACCGTGACGGAAGAGAATCGGATGCTGATTGAGAGTTATCTGTTTGACTATGACGGAAATGCTTATGGAAAAGATGTGGAGATTCAGCTTTTTAAATTCCGCAGACCGGAGCAGAAATTTGATTCGGTCGAGAGTATGAAAGCGCAGATTGATTCGGATATTGCGTATGGAAAAGAATATTTTCGGTACAAAGGAAGAGGAGAAAAGTAATGGGTATTACAACAATTATTCTGTTGTTTGGCGGATTGGGACTGTTTTTGTTTGGTATGCAGCTTATGAGTGACGGGCTTGAAAAAGCAGCCGGAGCGCGGATGCGCAGCATTCTGGAGTTTTTTACAAAGAACCGTTTCATCGGAATGATAGTTGGAGTTGTATTTACGGCGGTCATTCAGTCTTCCAGTGCGGCTACCGTTATGGTGGTCAGCTTTGTAAACTCCGGACTTATGGATCTGTACCAGGCCAGCGGCGTGATTTTGGGAGCTAACATTGGTACGACTGTGACCGGACAGTTGATCGCATTTAACTTGTCGGATATTGCACCGCTTTTTGTGATCATCGGCGTAGTGATGCAGATGTTCAGCAAAAAAACGAATGTCAAGCGGATCGGCGGAGTGATTCTTGGTTTTGGTATCTTATTTATGGGCCTTAGCACCATGGGAAATGCCATGACCTCACTCAAGGATTCGCCGCAGATGATCAGTCTGGTGACATCTCTTACGAATCCTTTGATGGGGATTCTGGTGGGACTTGTGATCACGGCAGTCCTGCAGAGCTCTTCCGCCACAGTAGGTATCGTGATCCTGATGGCGGGACAGGGCCTGATTGAGTTTGGAATCTGCCCTTATATTATTCTGGGATGTAATATCGGTGCATGTATGTCTGCGACACTGGCAAGCTTAAACGGAAAGAAGGATGCAAAGAGAGCTGCTTTGATCCACCTTTTGTTTAATATAGTGGGATCTGTGATCACTTATCTTGTGCTTTTGGTCGCGCAGGGACCGATCACCGGTGCACTGCTTGCAATGTCAGGCGGCAACCCGGCAAGGGCTGTGGCGAATACACATACGATATTTAAGGTGGTCCAGGTAATTGTTCTGTTCCCGTTCATGGGGTGGATCGTAAAAGCGACATATAAGATTGTGCGAGGCAATGATCCGTCTCAGGAGGATGAATTTGAATTGCTGTATATCGGACAGAAGAGGATCATGACTCCAAGCACGGCGACAGTGGATGCGATCCGGGAAATCGTACATATGGGACAGGTTGCCAGTGAGAACCTGAAAAAGGGAATGAAAACGCTCTGCGATCCCAATGAGGAAGAGATTCAGGAGATTTATAAGAAGGAACGATACATCAATTTCCTGAATCACCGGATTACAGACTATCTAGTGAAGGCAAGTGAGATGGAGATGCCGGTGGCGGATACGCAGATGATTGGCGGACTGTTCCACGTGGTAAACGACATTGAACGTATCGGCGATCATGCGGAAAACCTGGCGGACTCTGCAAAGCAGATTCTGGAAAAGGGAGTGCAGTTCAGCGATAAAGCCAAACAGCAGCTTCAGGAGATGAACGAGATGGTGGTGAAGATCCTGGATTATTCCCTGGAAATGTTCTCCAACAAAAACCAGGAGCATATGCAGGAAATTCTGGATCTGGAGGATGCGATTGATGAGAGGGAGAAGAAATTACAGAGATCGCATGTAAAACGGCTGACCAAGAATAAATGTACCCCTGAGGCAGGAATGATTTTCTCCGATACCGTTTCCGGGCTTGAGAGAGTAGCGGATCATGCGACCAACATCGCATTTGCGATTCTTCAGCCGGATGATATGTCTGATGAGGACGATTAAGGCTTGACATCAAGGCATATGCATGATATATTATAGAAGTTGTGATAACCGGTGTTCGGCAGACGGAATCTCCAACCGCTGCTTAATACCTGGCATTTATAAGTTTAGAGGAGGTAACAAACCATGATTACAAAGGAAATGAAAGAACAGATTATCAAAGATTACGGCAGAACACCTGGCGATACAGGATCTCCGGAGGTTCAGGTAGCGATCCTGACCGCAAGAATCAACGACCTGACTGATCACTTCAAGGCAAATCCGAAGGATCATCACTCCAGAAGAGGTCTTCTGAAGATGGTTGGACAGAGAAGAGGTCTTCTTGCTTACCTTAAGAAGAATGACATCGAGAGATATCGTTCACTGATCGAGAGATTAGGTCTGAGAAAGTAATTTGTTTTATGCAGGGCAGTTCCGGAAGGGGCTGCCTTTTTTACGGAGGTTATGATGTCTTGCCGGTAATTTGTGGAGCCCCCTCAGCGATATACGGCACACGAATCAACATTTTTCTTATTGCAAGCATTTGCACATTATGATATAATATTTTAGATTGTGGCAGTGTGTATTGTCCGAGACCACTGAAAAGTGTATTTGGAGTTAAAGTAGATAAAGGAAAATGCATTTTTCAGTAGTTTCGGAATAAGAGCTGCCCTTCCTAATTAATATAATGAGAAAAAGGAGAACGCTATGTATAAGACATATGAGATGGAGCTTGCCGGAAGAACTCTTCGTGTAGATATCGGAAGAGTGGCTAAGCAGGCAAATGGAGCAGCGCTCATGCATTATGGCGATACGGTTGTGTTATCTACCGCAACTGCATCGGACAAGCCAAGAGAAGGGATTGATTTCTTCCCGTTAAGCGTAGAATACAATGAGAAATTATATGCCGTAGGAAAGATTCCGGGAGGTTTCAACAAGAGAGAGGGAAAAGCATCTGAGAATGCAGTGCTTACCTGCCGTGTGATCGACCGGCCGATGAGACCGCTGTTCCCGAAGGATTACAGAAATGATGTAACTTTGGAGAATCTGGTACTTTCCGTAGATCAGGACTGCGCTCCGGAGCTCACCGCGATGCTCGGTTCTGCGATCGCAACCGCGATTTCTGACATCCCGTTCGACGGACCGACTGCTTCTACCCAGGTGGGGCTGGTTGACGGAGAACTCGTATTTAACCCGACCGCGGAGCAGCGCAGCAAATCAGACCTTGCTCTGACTGTTGCCTCCACAAAGGAGAAAGTGATCATGATCGAAGCAGGGGCAAATGAAGTCCCGGAAGATAAGATGATCGAGGCTATTTTTGCGGCCCATGAAGTAAACCAGAAGGTGATCGCATTCATCGAGACGATCGTCGCAGAGTGCGGAAAGCCGAAGCATGAGTATGTAAGCTTTGCGGTACCGGAAGAACTGTTTGAGGCTATGAAGCAGGTTGTAACTCCGGAAGAGATGGAAGTGGCTGTATTTACGGATGACAAGCAGACACGTGAAGAGAATATCCGTCAGGTTACTGCGAAGATGGAAGAAGCATTTGCTGACAATGAAGAGTGGCTTGCTAAATTAGGCGAGGCAGTTTATCAGTATCAGAAGAAGGTAGTCCGCAAGATGATCCTCAAGGATCACAAGAGACCGGACGGAAGAGAGATCGAGCAGATCCGTCCGCTGGCGGCGGAAGTAGATTTGCTTCCGAGAGTTCACGGCTCTGCTATGTTTACCCGTGGACAGACACAGATTTGTACCGTTACTACCCTTGCGCCGTTATCTGAGGCACAGAGAGTGGACGGACTGGATGAGGCAGAGACTTCCAAGAGATATATGCACCACTATAACTTCCCGTCTTATTCCGTAGGTGAGACCAGACCGTCAAGAGGTCCGGGACGCCGTGAGATCGGACATGGGGCGCTGGCAGAAAGAGCATTGGTTCCGGTGCTTCCGTCCGAGACAGAGTTCCCGTACGCGATCCGTACCGTATCCGAGACGTTTGAGTCCAACGGTTCTACTTCTCAGGCCAGTGTGTGTGCATCTTCCATGTCACTGATGGCGGCAGGTGTACCGATCAAGTCCGCAGTTGCAGGTATTTCCTGCGGTCTGGTAACGGGCGAGACAGACGATGATTATCTGGTTCTGACGGATATTCAGGGTCTGGAAGATTTCTTCGGAGACATGGATTTCAAGGTAGCCGGAACTCATAAAGGTATCACAGCGATTCAGATGGACATCAAGATTCACGGACTGACAAGACCGATCATTGAAGAAGCGATCGCGCGCACCAGAAAAGCAAGACTTTATATCATGGATGAAGTGATGAGTAAAGCAATCGCTGAGCCGAGACCGGAAGTAGGCAAATATGCTCCGAAGATCATCCAGATGAGCATTGATCCGGCTAAGATCGGCGATGTAGTCGGACAGAGAGGAAAGACCATCAATGCGATCATCGAGAAGACCGGTGTTAAGATCGATATTACTGATGATGGCAATGTTTCTATCTGTGGCGTAGAGGCAGAAAGCATGGAAGAGGCAAGACGTCTGATTCAGATCATCGTTACCGAGTTTGAGGCAGGTATGGTTCTGGAAGGCGATGTTGTCAGCATCAAAGAGTTCGGTGCATTTATTGAGTTCGCGCCGGGCAAAGAAGGAATGGTTCACATTTCAAAGATCGCAAAACACAGGATCAATCACGTAGAAGATGTGCTGACTCTTGGCGATCATGTAAAGGTAGTATGCCTTGGAAAAGACAAGATGGGCCGCCTCAGCTTCAGTATGAAGGACGTTGCAGAATAAACAGATCAATTATTGAAAAAAGTACTGCATTTCCTATGCAAGAAAGTATTGAAATGTGCGAGAGTCTCCCGTATTATTGTATGGGAGGCTCTTTTTGCATCACTGTTAAGACGGTATAAAAGAAGAGGAAAACAGGCAGACAATCTTAAAAACCGTCGGAATATAGGGGCTAAAGAAGCTTAGGAGGAATCAATTCACCTGCAGAACGGCAGGACGAGAGGAGAATACAAAATGGAAGAACTGGTATATTTAGACAGAAGGAACACAAACTGCGGGAAGTGGGACGGACAGACGGGAATGTTCGGAGAAGAAGGACTACATGCCATGTGGGTGGCAGATATGGATTTCAAAGTACCGGCCTGCGTAAGAGAAGCGCTGAAGCGCTATGTGGAGGAAGGCGTATTTGGATATTATAAGGTGCCGGATACCTATTACCAGGCATTTATTGACTGGGAGGAGAAGCACCATGGATACAAAGTAGAGAAATCATGGATTTGTTTTTCGCCGGGCGTGGTTTCTGCATTTAACTGGATCGTAAAATTCATGACTGAGCCAAAAGATGCGGTCATCGTAACGACACCGGTATATTATCCGTTCCTGGATGCGGTAAAGAATAATGACAGGAAGCTGATCACTTCAGACTTAGTGAATACAGACGGAGAGTATACGATTGATTTTGAGGATTTTGAACAGAAAATCGTAAAAGAGCAGGTGAAGCTGTTTATCTTATGCTCTCCCCACAACCCGGTCGGACGTGTGTGGAAACGCGAGGAGCTGACCAGACTATTTGAGATCTGCCGGAAGCATCAGGTGTTTGTGATCTCCGACGAGATTCACCAGGACCTGACAAGAGAGGGCTATACACATGTGCCGTCACTTTCTATCGGAGAGTATCATGATATGATGATTTCCATTACGGCACCGTCCAAGACCTTTAACCTCGCCGGAGGACAGAATTCCATCGTGGTGATTCCGGATGAGAAGATTCGGGAAAAATGGGATCAGTTTGTGAAAGGAATTCGTGTGCTCTCAGGAAATGCCTTCGGTTATGTGGCAGCCGAAGCGGCTTATACGGGCGGAGAAGACTGGCTGATCAGCCTTAGCGCCCAGCTTGATGAGAATTTCCGGTATTTGAAGGACACCATGCAGGCAAAACTTCCGGGGGTAAAAGTGACGACACTTCAGGGAACTTATCTGGCGTGGATTGACCTGGGGGCTTATGTACCAGCTGAAAAGATGAAAGAATTTGTACAGAAAAAATGCCGTCTTGCAGTGGATTACGGTGATTGGTTCGGAGGAGAACGTTTCGCAACCTTTATCCGTATGAATCTGGCGACTTCCCTGGAAAATGTAAAAATCGGTGTGGATGCGATCGTGAACAATCTGACAGTGGATCCGCAGTAGAATCGTCGGCAGGTGGGAAGGAAGTGTGCGGATGAGCGGAAAATGTGAGTCCTGCGGTCATTATGAATATGACGAGGAGTATGAGTGCTATGTCTGCCAGATGAATCTGGATCAGGACGAGCTGTACCGGTTTGTGACGGGGACATACCATGACTGTCCCTATTATTGCAGCGGTGATGAGTATGCTGTGGTACGGCATCAGATGTAAGGAGGAAGTTATGAAGAAAATAGGATTTATAGGCGTTGGTATTATGGGAAAATCCATGGTCCGCAATCTGATGAAGGCGGGCTATGAGCTGCAGATCTATGCAAGGACAAAAGCAAAGGTTCAGGATGTGATCGAAGAAGGGGCAGTCTTCTGTGAAAGCATCGCCGACTGCGTCAGCGGATGCGAGGCAGTGATCACAATCGTCGGATTCCCAAAGGACGTGGAGGAAGTCTATTTTGATGAGGGAGGAATTCTGGAAGCAGCAGCGGCTGGTACCTATCTGATCGATATGACGACCACCAGCCCGCAGCTTGCAGAAAAGATTGCTGCGGAGGGCACGAAGAAAGGCTTTCATGTTCTGGACGCGCCGGTAACCGGAGGGGATACAGGGGCGAAAGCGGGGACCCTTTCGATTCTTGTAGGAGGCAAAAAGGAAGATTATGAAGCCTGTATGCCGCTCTTTGAAGCGATGGGAACTAACATCAACTATCAGGGCAAGGCGGGATGCGGACAGCACGCCAAGCTGGCAAATCAGATTATGATTGCCGGAACCTTAAGCGGTGTATGCGAAGCACTTGCCTACGGAAAAGCCAAAGGCCTGGATATGGAAACTTTGCTGAAATCAGTCTCCACCGGCGCCGCAGGAAGCAGACAGCTCGACACTTTTGGCCCCAAGATTCTGGCCGGAGATTATGAACCGGGATTCTTTATGAAGCATTTTATCAAAGATATGCGTCTTGCGCTGATCGAGGCGAATATGAGCGATCTAAGCCTTGAGGTCCTGAGCCTGGTGCTGGCAAATTATGAAGAGCTGGAAGCAGAAGGCTGCGGAGATCTGGGAACGCAGGCATTGATAAAATACTACGAATAGCGTACGTGCATAGATCAGGCGGAAACTTGAGACGCCTGTGGCCGGAGGGACTCATACGTGGGTCCCTTTTTTTGAACACAAAATTCCGTGAATGGATACCTGCATATGTGGAAGTTTACGAATAAATCCTGTTCTTGTCCCATATATTGTCTAAAGAGGTGGACAAAATGGTGAATAAGGGAAAAGGACAAATCATGAATATGATACCGAAAGCAGTCAGAAAGAAGCTGGAGAGTGCTGCGGATAACCTGGACAAACTGCAGGAAATTCGCTTAAGGGAAGGGCGCCCTCCTGCGGTGCGCCGGAATGGAAGAGAGCTTTTGCTTTCCGGTAAAATAACGAAAGAAGAGCTTAGAGATACGCTGGAATCTCTTGCGGAATACTCCCTGTATGCCTATGAGCATGAACTTCGTCAGGGGTTTCTCACGGTAGAAGGAGGGCATCGGGTGGGAGTAGCGGGGAAGGTCATACAAGAGGAAGGAGCTATCCGGAATTTTCAGTATGTATCTTCGGTGAATATTCGGATCAGCCACGAAATCGTGGGCTGCGCGGACCCGGTGTTTCCCGGCATTCTGAAAGAAGGAAGGCTCTGCCACACGCTTATTATATCTCCGCCAGGCTGCGGGAAAACCACACTTCTCAGGGATATGGTCAGGCAGGTGTCGGACGGAAATCTGTACATAGAAGGGAAAAATGTAGCTGTGATAGATGAGCGTTCCGAGATTGGAGGCTGCTATCAGGGCGTACCGCAGAACCATCTGGGAATCCGGACGGATATCCTGGATAACTGCCCGAAAGTGGAGGGAATGATGCTGATGATCCGCTCCATGTCCCCGCAGGTGCTTGCGGTGGACGAGATCGGATCGCACCGGGACGTGGAGGCGGTCACCTGTGCCATGCATTGTGGTGTGATCATGTTTGCCACTGCACATGGGACCTCTCTTGCGGAAATTCAGGAGAAGCCGCTTTTGAAAGAGTTGACTTGCGGACATTATTTTCAAAGGTATATTCTTCT
>Ga0129308_1000622_pt1 | contig 49533 bp, 46 predicted proteins | sample L827metagenome_FD_94440 | JGI IMG/M metagenome (GOLD analysis project Ga0129308, IMG submission 94440) | Ring-tailed lemur group fecal microbial communities from Wisconsin, USA - L827 metagenome | ecosystem: Host-associated > Mammals > Digestive system > Large intestine > Fecal | place: USA... | reverse complement strand
TAACTCATCTGAAATTTGCCACCATTGTGGTTTAAACGCAGAAGTGTAGAATCAGGATTAAATGCAGTTGGTTTTCTTATTTTATTCTTTACCGCTGTTGTTTTTGCAACGCCTTTACTTTCTTTTGGCTTTGTACTATAATATTTTAAATTGCCTTTTTCTGCCCTGGCGGATGAACGCTCCGGAAAAAGGCCTTTTGATAGCAGGGAGGAAACAAAAGATGAATTTTGCAAAACGGATGGACCGCTTCGGAGAAGGTGTATTCTCCATGCTGGCCCAGATGAAATATAAAAGAATAGAAGAAGGCGGAGAAATCGTAGATTTAAGTATCGGCGCTCCCAATATTCCGCCGGCGCCTCATATTTTAAAGGTACTGAGCGAGGAATGCCTGGTGCCGGAAAATTATGTCTATGCCATCAATGATCAGAAGGACCTTCTGGAGGCGGTGGCTGTGTGGTATCAAAACCGCTACGGCGTGGAGGTGGAACCGGAAACAGAGATATGTTCCCTTTTAGGTTCTCAGGAAGGTCTGGCCCATATTGCTCTGTCGATTGCCGACGAGGGAGATGTGGTGCTGGTACCGGATCCCTGTTACCCGGTGTTTTCGGACGGACCGTCCCTGGCAGGGGCGAAGCTTTCCTACATGGCCCAGCGGAAGGAAAATGATTATATCATCGATCTGAAGGAGATTCCGGAGGAAACTGCCCGGGCAGCCAAGCTGATGATTGTTTCCTACCCGAACAATCCGACCACGGCCATGGCGCTGGATTCCTTTTATGAGAAACTGATTGCCTTTGCTAAAAAATATGATATCATTGTGCTCCATGACAATGCCTACAGTGATCTGGTATTTGACGGGAAGGTCTGCGGAAGCTTTCTGCGATTTCCGGGAGCCCGGGAAGTGGGCGTAGAGTTTAATTCCTTATCCAAAACCTACGGTCTGGCCGGAGCCAGAGTCGGCTTTTGTATCGGAAATCGTGAAGTAGTAAAGAGGCTTAAAACGTTAAAATCTAATATGGACTACGGAATGTTCCTGCCCATCCAGAAGGCAGCTATTGCTGCCATCACCGGGGATCAGTCCTGTGTGGCCGTCACCAGGGCAGCCTATGAAAAGAGGCGGAATCTGCTCTGCGATGGTTTAAACCGTATCGGCTGGCAGATGGAAAAGCCGGCGGGCACCATGTTTGTTTGGGCTAAAATTCCGGATGAATTCGAGAATTCTCTGGAGTATGTAAAGCAGCTTTTCGAGAAAACCGGAGTTCTGGTGACACCGGGAAGCGCGTTCGGGCCGTCGGGTGAAGGCTATGTCCGGATGGCGCTGGTGCAGGACGAGGAGGCCATTGAGCGGGCAGTACATGCGATTGATGCCAGCGGAATTCTGAAAAAGAGATGACAGGAAGCAAAAACGTGATAAGAAAACACATCTGGCAGCTCATATTAGCAGCTTATATTGCATTTATTTTTTCCAATTCCCTGACACCGGCTGTACAGTCTTCGGCAGAGAGCGGATATGTACTTGAGCTGGTGCATGGTATATTGGATTTTTGGGGTGTAAAGGCGCTTTGGCTGACGGAATATGTGATCCGGAAGCTGGCCCATTTTACAGAATATACGGTGATGGGAATTCTGTTGTTTCAGAGTATGAAAAGTCCGGATTGCGGGATAGTATGGATAAAGAGACTTCACCGGACGGCTGTGTTCTGGATCCCCTTTGTGGATGAGACACTGCAGCTTTTCACAGAAGGGCGCTCCGGCCAGATCAGCGATGTATGGCTGGATATGAGCGGCGCGGCGGCCGGCCTGGCACTTTCGTATCTTACGGCGGTCGGCCTTCAGAAGAGAAAAGAGGCTTCCATATCGGCCAGGCAGCACAGGAGGGAATCATGATGGGGAAAAACATTCGGATTGTTCTGCAGTATGACGGCACCCGCTATGACGGCTGGCAGAAGCAGGGGAACACAGACAAGACCATCCAGGGAAAGCTGGAACATGTATTAGAACGCATGGCGGGAAGGCCGGTGGAGGTGCATGGATCGGGCCGCACGGATGCCGGGGTTCATGCTCTGCGCCAGACTGCCAATTTTCACCTCCCGGCTTCGTGCCGGCCTTCGGAGCCGGCAGAGGTGCTGGAATATTTAAATGCGTATCTTCCGGAGGATATTGCTGTTTTGGAGGCAGAGGAGGTACCGGAGCGTTTTCACAGCCGTCTGAATGCCGTTTCCAAAACCTATGTGTACCGGATTGAAACCGCTAAAAAAGCGGATGTGTTCCGGCGGAAGTATGTCTGCGTGCTGGGAAAGCAGCTGGATATCGGGGCGATGCGCCGGGCAGCGGGCTTTTGCATCGGAACCCATGATTTTAAAGCATTCTGTTCCTTAAAACGGATGAAAAAATCCACGGTCCGCACGCTGGAGCGGATCGAAATCAGGGCAGAGGGAAGCCAGGTAATATTATCCTTTACCGGAAACGGCTTCCTTTATAATATGGTGCGGATTCTGACCGGAACCCTGATTGAGGCGGGGCTTCACGAGCGAAGCGCGGAATCGGTAAGAGAGATCCTGGAAAGAGGGGATCGGGCTCTGGCCGGCTTTACTGCGCCGCCTCAGGGACTTTTTCTGGCGGAAGTAAGATATACGGGATGAAAAAAATTTCCAAACCATGCAATAAGAACCCGTTTTTCTGCATTAAACAAGTAGAAAGGAATTCAATTGACCATGTTTTTGATGGGGATATGGATGGCCTTAGAAGAGCCGGATGCTTATGAAAAAATGAGCGACGAGAAGCTGCTTTTGCTGGTTGCCAAAGGGGATCAGGAAGCCTTCAGGCGGCTCTATCACAATACAGATAAAACCATATACGGCTTCATTTTATCCATCGTGCGCAATCCGCAGGACGCAGAGGAGATCATGCAGGAGACTTACTTAAAGGTATGGACCTCTGCCGGAAGCTATAAGTCGCAGGGAAAGCCCCTGGCGTGGATGTTTACCATAGCCAGAAACCTCTGCTACATGAAGTTCCGCGATCAGAAGCATGAAGCCGATATCGGACTTTCCGATCTTTCAGAGATGGAGACAGGGGAATTCTGCCCTCAGATTGAGGATGCAGCGGATAAGCTGGTGCTGCATGCGGCACTCCATATTCTGAATGAAGAGGAAAGGCAGATTGTGCTGTTACATACAACAGCGGGAATGAAGCACAGGGAGATTGCAGCGGGTTTAGAGCTTCCTCTGGCCACCGTGCTCTCCAAATACAACCGTGCGATGAAAAAATTACAGAAACATCTGAGAGAGGAGGGAGGACATTGACCGATCACTCAGACTTACAATGGAATCATGACGAGATAGCAAAGCACCTTCGATCGGCAGTGGATACCCTGACTCCCGATGTACTGGAGCGGATTGATTTGACGACACCCCAGGAGATTTACACGAAGCCGTCGAAGGTGACAAAGCTGTACCGCAGGATGCGGACCGCGGCAGCAGCGGCGGCGGCCTGTCTCTGCCTGGCGCTTTTAAGCGGCGGTGTGGCAGGCTATCAGAACAGCCGGGTGGAATCTGTCATCGGAATTGATGTTAACCCCAGTATTGAGCTTTCCGTCAACCGCAGAGACAAGGTACTGAAGGCAGAGCCGCTGAATGCGGATGCCGAGGAAGTTCTGGATGACATGGACTTAAAAAACGTGGATCTGGATATTGCGGTCAATGCACTGATTGGATCCATGGTCCGGCATGGCTACCTGGATGATCTGGATAATGCAATTCTGGTCACCGTGGCAAACGATGACCGGGAAAAGGCATCCATCCTGCGCCAGGATGTGGTGGTGGATATCGAGACTTCGCTGGAAGAGCATAAAGTACAGGCCGTAGTATACGATCAGCAGGCCACGACCTCTCAGGAGGTGAGAGAGCTGGCAGAGCGGTACGGCATCTCCTACGGAAAGGCATATTTCCTGCAGGAACTGGTCGCAGAGAATAATTTGAGCGAAGAGGATATGAAGGCCTTTTCTGAAATGACGATGGAGGAGATTGCCAGAGAGATTCTGGAACGCTCCTATACCGTACGCGGGGATGATAACCGTGTGGAAGAGGGAGGCAGGACCGAAAGCACCGGAGAATCGGCCCATGAGAATACGGTTCCTTCCACGGAAGACCTTCCGGAAGAGACTGAACCTGAATCCGGCACAGAGGCGGAAACCGAGGAGAGGGAAACAGGCAGCACAGAGACGCAGACAGAAGCTCCCAGCAGCGGCGCAGGGGTGAATGTCACAGTGCCGGAGACAACAGAAGCCTTTGAAGAAAATGAGAGCGGCGGAGGAAAGGTCCGGATTGATTATGTCGATTTTGAAGACGGCCATCTGAACATATTTTTCAAGGAAAAGGTAAAATGGAAGAATCCCACCGTTTCCGTGAAGGATGAAAATGGCCAGAGTTATTCGGCCATGATCACGGATACAGATTCCGAATCCTGCGAGATCGCAGTCTGCGGCTTGGAGGGAGGTATGGATTATACCTTCACTCTGGCTGGTGTAGCCCTGCGGGAAGGCGGTTCCTATGGCAGTATCAAGGGTTATTTTGATACTCCGGATATTGCAGAGGAGATTCAGGATAATGAGCAGGGAAGCTTTGATGAGGAAGAGGAAGACGATGAAGAGGAAGAGGAGGGGGATCGCGGAGCAACGGTGATCAGCCCTTCTGCCGCAGAGTCGGATGAAGGCCAGAGCGCTTCTTCAGAAGGCGGTTCGAAGCCATCCGGACAGCAGCCGGAGATACCGTCAGAACAGGCGGGCGGAGAGCCCAATGCTTCTTAAGAGAGGCACCCGAAACAGGAGAGCTTCGGAATGTCAGGAGAAAAATTGGCAGGAATGATCAAAAAATTCAAACAAAAATAAAAAAAGCTCTTGACGAATTGCAGAAATATGGTATAATAAATTCCGCAGTCAGGAAATGACTGCGGAATAAAACATTGGGCTATCGCCAAATGGTAAGGCAACGGACTCTGACTCCGTCATTTTCAAGGTTCGAATCCTTGTAGCCCAGCTTGAAAGAAGCCTGAAAACTTTATGAAAATAAGGTTTTCGGGTTTTTTGTTTTTCCCCCTCAGACACCAATCAGCCGCCTGAGGGGGAATATTTTATTCCGCATATTCTGTCATCGATACGCGCTTTGCGGGAATGCGCCGCAGCCCATTCCTTTGCTTTACATCAGTTTTCTAAATAATGCGGTTAAATCCTCAATGCTTGCATCCTTTGGATTTCCTGGAGCGCAGGCATCATTGAATGCAGATTCTGCTAAAAACGGCAGATCCTCTTCCTTTAAAGCCTCCAGCTTAGACGGAATTCCCACATCCTCAGAAAGCTGGCGGACAGCGTCTACAGCAGCCTTTCTGTATTCCTCTGCAGACATGGAATCCACATCCTTTACACCCATAGCTCTTGCAATTTCCCGATATTTTTCACCGGTGCACTCCTGATTGTATTCCATAACGATGGGGAGCATCATAGCGCAGGCTACACCGTGCGGGGTATCATAAACAGCTCCCAGTGTATGTGCCATGGAATGAGCAATGCCCAGCCCCACATTGGAGAAGCCCATACCGGCGATGTACTGGCCCAGCGCCATGCCCTCACGGCCCTCTTTGGTGTTGGCTACAGCGCCGCGCAGGGATTTGGAAATAATCTCAATGGCCTTTAAGTGGAACATATCGGTCATTTCCCATGCAGCCTTGGTGGTGTAGCCCTCAATCGCATGAGTTAAAGCATCCATACCGGTGGAAGCGGTTAAGCCCTTGGGCATGGAGGACATCATGTCCGGATCGACAACAGCGATAATCGGCATATCATGGGGATCCACACAGACGAATTTACGTTTCCGCTCTACATCTGTGATGACATAGTTGATGGTAACCTCAGCGGCCGTACCGGCAGTGGTGGGAACAGCGATAATCGGAACGCATGGCTTTTTGGTAGGAGCCACACCCTCTAAGCTTCTTACGTCCTCAAATTCCGGATTGGCAATAATAATACCAATGGCTTTGGAGGTATCCATGGAAGAACCGCCTCCAATGGCGATGATATAATCTGCGCCGGACTGTTTAAAGGCCTCTACACCGGCCTGTACATTCTGAATCGTGGGGTTCGCTTTGATATCAGAATAGATTTCGTAGGCTAAGCCCTCTTTGTCAAGAAGATCCGTTACTTTTGATGTAACCTGGAATTTGATCAAATCCGGGTCAGAGCATACGAATGCCTTGGTAAAGCCATGTGCCTTTGCCTCATTTACGATCTCAAGGATGGCGCCGGCTCCGTGATAAGATGTCTGGTTCAGCATAATTCTGTTTGCCATAGTTTTGACTCCTTTTCTTTTTTTGTTATGATCTTAACAAAAAAAGATGGACGATGAAAGTGACAGAATAAAAGAAATGTAACTTTTTTTGACAGTTTTGCATAAAAAACAGAAAGGAATGGGAGAAATGCATGGGGAAATCCACAAAAACAGAAAGGATTTCCCCTGATAAAAGCTGTCAGGCAAGCACATGGAGCTCTGTAAACAGACGCTCCAGTTTGGGCGGCATGGCCTTCACGAGCAAATCGGCCATGGATTCGGGGGATGCCTTCATTCCGCCGATGACCCAGCTTACTGTCATATAAATAGAACCGCGGCAGTACATTTCGAGAAGAAAGCCGGTTTCTTCATCAGGACAGCGTCCTGTTTTGCTGCGGATCAAGTCGCGGTAAAACTGAAGGATCAGCTCAAAATCATGTTCTTTTAAGGAATTCTGATCATCGGAGCGGAAGGCGGCAGCGAAGAAGATGCGCTCCTCCTGAATATAATGAAATTTTCGGACAAGTCCTTCCGTAATGGTGCGTCCGCTTCCCATAAAAGAAAAAGATTCCAGAAGAAGCTTGTCGAAATACCAGTTAATCAAATCATATTTATCAATAAAGTTTCGGTAAAAGGTCTGGCGTGTCAGTCCGCAGGGCTCTACAATCTGACGGATCGTGATGTCATCCACCGGAGTTGTTTTCATGCACTGTTTAATGGACTCAGCCAGCTTATATTTTGTTTTTTCGTTCCCGGTTCTGTCAGTGGGCCGGAATGCAGAGGAAGAAGGCGATGTCATGGAAGCTCCTTTCAAAACGGAAAACCTCTGGTGGGATTTTATGTATCTTTATTATAGTAGAAAACGGAGCGGATTTCCATACCTGTACTCCAAAATACACAGCAGCAGTTTTTTCCCCTTTTTCGTCAAATTGCGACTTGACAAAGCGACGTTATTAGAATAGACTAACTCCCAGTGGAACTTATTGAGAAAAAATCTCAAAAGGATTCAAAAAACGTACCTTTTTGAAACGGAAGGGGAGGAATTTGTATGACTCTAAAGGATTTACCGATCGGGAAGACGGCGACAGTGCGTTCGGTTGGCGGTGAGGGAGCGCTTCGGCAGCATTTTCTGGACATGGGTTTGATTCCAACAGCGGATGTGACCATGGTAAAATATGCTCCCATGGGTGATCCCGTGCAGCTTCGCATCCACAGCTATGAGCTGACGCTGCGTCTGGCCGATGCGGAAAAAATAGAAATTGAGCAGGTTCGGGACAGCAGAGAAGAGGCAAAAACGGACAAGAAGAAAAAGAAAATATCCCATCCGGGATTAGGTGAGGGCGGTAAATATCATGTAAAAGCCGATGAAAATCCGCTTCCGGAGAAGGAAACTCTGACCTTTGCCCTGGCCGGTAATCAAAACTGCGGAAAAACAACGCTTTTTAATCAGCTGACAGGCGCGAACCAGCATGTGGGCAACTTCCCTGGCGTAACAGTGGATCGGAAGGACGGTGTGATTCGGGGCCATGATAACACGCTGGTAACGGATCTGCCTGGTATTTATTCCATGTCCCCCTATTCCAGTGAGGAGCTGGTGACCAGGCAGTTTGTGTTGGATGAGCACCCCAGAGGCATCATTAATATTGTGGATGCCACGAATATTGAGCGGAATCTCTACCTGACCATGCAGTTGATTGAACTGGATATTCCTATGGTACTGGCTTTAAATATGATGGACGAGGTATGGGAAAACGGCGGTTCCATCCGTGTCAACGAACTGGAGGAAATGCTGGGAATTCCGGTTGTTCCGATCTCGGCGGCCAAGAATCAGGGGATCGGCGAGCTGATTGATCATGCCGTTCATGTGGCTAAATACCAGGAACGTCCGGGACGTCAGGATTTCTGCGATGCCAATGAAAACGGCGGCGCAGTACACCGCTGCCTTCACGGCATTATGCATCTGATTGAAGATCATGCGGAAAAGGCCAATATTCCGGTACGGTTTGCCGCCGCAAAGCTGGCAGAGGGAGATAAGCTGATCGAGGAGAGACTGAAGCTGGATCAGAATGAACGGGAGACCTTAGAGCATATTATCTGTCAGATGGAGACAGAGCGCGGCCTGGATCGTGCGGCAGCCATTGCTGATATGCGTTTTGGCTTTATCAATAAGATCTGCCGGGAGACGGTGGTAAAGCCTAGGGAAAGCAAGGAGCATGCCAGAAGTATGAAACTGGATCAGATTCTGACCGGCAAATATACTGCCATTCCGGCTTTTATCGGCATTATGGGAGTGGTCTTCTGGCTGACCTTTAATGTGATTGGTGCTTGGCTTTCCGAAATTCTGGAGATGGTAATTTCCTGGCTGACCGGTCTGGCGCAGGGAGCTCTGGCGGCAGCCGGTATTAATGAAGTGTTATATTCCCTGATTGTGGATGGTGTATTCAACGGAGTCGGAAGCGTTTTAAGCTTCCTGCCGATTATTGTGACCCTGTTTTTCTTCCTGTCCCTTTTGGAAGACAGCGGATACATGGCCCGTGTGGCATTTGTTATGGATAAGCTGCTTCGGAAAATAGGTCTTTCCGGACGGAGTATTGTGCCGATGCTGATCGGCTTCGGCTGTACGGTCCCCGGCGTAATGGCCAGCCGTACCCTTTCCTCAGAGCGGGATCGAAAGATGACGATTCTTCTGACTCCGTTTATGAGCTGTTCGGCTAAAATTTCGATTTATGCCTTCTTTACAGCAGTATTTTTCCCGCACCATGGGGCAGCCATTATGATTGGTCTCTATGTGGCCGGAATCCTGGTGGGCATTTTGATGGCGCTTCTGATGAAGAAGACTATGTTTAACGGCGAGGCAGTTCCGTTTGTGATGGAGCTTCCCAACTACCGCCTTCCGGGTGCCCGGAATGTAGCGCAGCTTCTGTGGGAAAAGGCAAAGGATTTCCTGCAGAGGGCCTTTACGGTCATTTTTGTGGCAACGCTGCTGATTTGGTTTTTGCAGACCTTTGATCTGCATTTAAATGTAGTGACGGATTCCCAGTACAGCATTTTGGCAGTCGTCTCCGGCTGGCTGGCACCGATTCTGGCGCCGCTGGGTCTGGGTGACTGGAGAATTTCCACTGCGCTGATTACAGGCTTTATGGCAAAGGAAAGTGTGGTTTCCACCTTATCCGTCCTGTTCGGCTCCACCGAGAGCCTGCTTGCTGCCTTAACGCCGCTGGCAGCCGGAAGCCTCCTGGTATTCTGTCTCCTTTACACTCCATGTGTAGCGGCTATTTCCGCTGTAAAACGGGAGCTGGGCACCAAATGGGCCGTGGGCGTGGCCGTGGGCCAGTGCGTGATTGCCTGGATTTTTGCGTTTCTGGTTCGGCTCGCCGGACTTTTGCTGGGATTAGGTTAAAAAGGCATGGATAAGGAATGCTTGGATAAAGAACGCTTGGCTGAAAGAGCGTTAGGCAGAAAGAACGCTTGGCTGAAAGAGTGCTTGGCAGAAAGAATGCTCGGCAGAAAGAGCGCTTGGCAGAAAGAGCGTTTGGCAGAAAGCACGTTAGGCAGAAAGAACGCTTGGCAGAAAGAACGCTCGGCTGAAAGAGCGCTTGGCTGAAAGAATGTTAGGCTGAAAGACTGCTTGGCTGAAAGAGCACTTGAACTAAAGAATGCTTGACTGAAAACGCTCAGACTAAAAAGCGCTTGGAACCCAAAATGGTTGGGAAAAACGGCGAAATTCGTAAGAATTGTTTATGCTTCTTTAATAGCAATTACAGGAAAAATCGGCTATAATGGCGGTGCGCTTTCAGAAAAAGTAAAGTGTCTTGAATTGGAAGAAATAAAGGAGAGAACAATTATGAGAAAAAAATGGACCTTATTAGCAGTCGGTATGGCCGCATCTTTGATGATGCTGTCAGGATGTGCTGCGTCAACCGGGGCTGAGACCGCCGCCCCTGCCGAAACCGTTGCTGAGACGGAAGAAGTAAATACGGAAGAAGTAAATACGGAAGAAGCAGATACAGAAAGTGCGGATGCAGAGAAAACAGACGTAAAGAATATCGAATCGGTGGATGGCGAAACTGCAGAAGACGGAGCGGAGGCGGAAATTTCTTCTGCACCGTTCAGAATCTGGGGAACCATTACAGATGTAACAGAGAGTGATATGACGGTTGATAACCAGTCACCGGCATCCTCTTCCGGCGAGATGATCTTTAACATCGATCCGGAGAATACCCTGGTGCTGGAAGCGGTAAATGGTTTTCCGGTATCCCTTGAGGAAGTGGAGAAGGGAAGCTTCGAGGCATACTTAGGGCCGGTCATGACCATGTCCCTCCCGCCTCAGACAACACCGTACATGGTGATTGTGAACATTCCGGCTGATTTCCAGGCTCCTCAGTATGTCATTGCAACCGGCGCTCTGGAAGAGACCGGGGACGGACGTGTATTAAAGGGAATTGGCGGCGAGGAATATAAAATTTCCGAAGATGCCGAAATTATCCCGTACCTGACCAGAAACATCGTGACCCTGGAAGACATCGAGGAAGGATCCGGCTGCCTTGTCTGGCTGGATGGAGAAGATACAGTGACAAAGATCGTGCTGTTTGCAAAATAAAGAAAAGGCTGTAAAAAGAAAGAAAAAAGAATAACTTGAATGAAAATTTAAATTCCATATTTTAAAGATACTTGGTTTTATGCGGAACTTAGTTCCATTTTCTCCTTAACATTATTGATGCTATACATTATAATTAACTCATAAGTGCATTAGATTTACTGTTTTTTTGCATGACGAATGGGCATCTGAAAATAGTGTGCGAGACTAAATTCCACATGCCTTCGTGCAAGACTTAATTCAATGCAGTGAAATCTGCCTGTGCTTATACACTATTTTATTTCAGTAACGCTGGTGCAAGGCACACATCATCGGGAGCTATTTCAGCAAGCCCTATACTTTTATGCAGTGCATTGTCCAGAAGGAGAAGAGACAGTTCATATGGGCTATGACCATTCAGGCTGTCTCTTTTCTCACTGTTGATATGATTCATCAACAGCGTTACCTGATCATGAGTCAGCTCATCTAAAGAACTTCCTTTGGGCAGGACATAGCGAATGTATTCATGGTTCTTCTCCAGCATCCCTTTCTGCCAGAAGCAATAGGGATCGCAATGATAAACCGTCGTCAGCTTTCTTCCGTCGCAGGATGTTTCCAGATCCTCACGGTCTGCAAACTCTGTCCCGCCATCTGTTAGGATCACAGGAAATAGTTTCTGGAAGATTTCTACTCCCAGAACTGTTTCCAGCCATACAAAAACTTCACTGACACACTCCTGGTCCTGGTTTTCCAAAAGAAAAATCAGCATCAGATGGCAGTTACGGAAAAGCATGGTAAGAAAAACCTTTCCGCCTTTTTGACCTTCTACACAGTCCATTTCAACAACGGATGCTTCCGGATGCTCTTTTATATATTTCAGGAAGTCTTCGTAATTATGCCCCTGTCTGTATGCACGGTCTCTGGAACTGCACTTTGTTGGTGACTTCCGTTTTTTATACCGTACAGCGCGCCTCAGGTCAATTGCCCTGACTTCAAAAACACCATCACGGATATAAGTGTAAAGTGTCCTGCGGGAACAGCCGAGTTCTTCCGCATGGGTGGCATATACATGCGCAACAGACTGTTTATTATCCTTTAACAGCGGAGTAAGAAGGTCATTCATCCGCCGGATGCTTTCCGGTGTCTGGTTGATCCCAACCCGGCTGGAGACCAGCAGGTCCCGGTAACTGTCATCGGCATACTTGGATGAATAGAATTTTCTCTGCATCAGGCAGTGGTTTTTCTTACCACATCCATTGCACACATAAGGCGGATGTTTCAGCTTTTCACATTCGGCAGTTTTATAATTCGGACAAATGTTGATACACTTAAAACCCGATTTTCTGCAAACCTTGCAGTACCGTCCGCAGGCATCATTGCACAAACAGGTAATGCTGCATTCAGCACGATTGACGCAGGGAGCAGAAGTATATCCAGAATCCGGACGCTCTTTTATAATGGAATGCCTGCGGATTTCCTTGGATACAGTCGAAGGGTCTTTGTCGATTAATTTAGCAATCTGTGAAAAACTTTTATTTTCCGTAAGTCCTTTTTCAATTTCAATCCTCTGGGAAAGGGTCAGATGCTTTTGATTGCCTTTACATTTCATGAGATACCTCACTTTCCGCACAGGCAGGCAATCATCTGCATCTTTCATTATAGCGAAAAAACCTGTGCGGAGGTAACTTCCAGAAGAGTAGAATTTACTCTTGCCAACTGGAATTTACTTTTTCATTTTAGTAAGAAAAAAGAATAAGCGAAAGCGGAATAAAAGTACAGAACAAATGTTTGATTTGGCCTGTACTTTTATTTTGTATTTTGGTATAATGGAAGGCACTATAAGGGTAGCTGGAGAAAAACCAAATTATATTCTGAATATTCGCTACCAGCGACCAGACGCAGACGATGGAATAATTAGTAAAAGGTTTCAAAGGAAGAAATTAGTTCCGGACTCCGTTGGGCATCACCGGCTCCGGGCTCCTTTATTATGGCAAATGCCAGACATCAACACACTGATTTTAGTTCATAATAAGACGTTGGCAGTACAGTTATATGATGAGTTTAAAAATCTCTACCAAATAATGTAGTAGAATATTTTGTGAGCTACTAAGCGTCGGGGTTTTCAGATCTGTTATTTAGTGTTATTTGGTGTTATTTATTCCATATCTTTTGGTCTATATGGACTGAATGGACGGGATAGAATTAACTGGATTGAATGGGTTTAGTGACCTTCATTCGTAAAGAGGGGAGATGTAGGAGGAATACTATATGAACAGAAGAGATAATTTTACAGAACCGGTAAAGCGAAAATTAGCTGAGAGAGTAGGATACAAATGTTCAAATCCGTTTTGTAGAATAACAACAATAGGTGCAGAGCGAGGCGGAGATAGTACAGTAAATATTGGAGAAGCAGCTCATATTTGTGCAGCAGCACCGGGAGGAAAAAGATACAATCCAGATATGACGTCAGAAGAACGGGCTGGATATGAAAATGGTATATGGATGTGTAGAACTCACGCTGCATTGATTGATCGTGATGAGAAATATTTTACAATTAAAATGTTAAAGGATTGGAAAGAACAGGCAGAAAAAGATTCAAGTAATGAAATACTTGGAATTTCAGAGAGTATTGCTACTTGTAAAGTAAAAATTAAGCTGTTCTATAAAGACTTAGAAGATTGCAAAAAATGGATTGGACTTATGAAAGGGCATAGAGGTACCATAATTGATATCACAAACTTACCTGTTCAAAATAATTGGGAAAAAAACGTGCTGGATATGGCAAATTTAATTGGAGCAGATATTGCTTCTGAACTAATAAGAATATTGCGAGAAATAGAGGAAATGAAAGATGTCATGCAAAGAGAAAGTGAAAGAATAGGAAATAGAAGAGTGGCAGATAATGGCACTGTCAGATATTGTAATAGATATGATATTTTTATGGAGAGAATGGATTCATGGCTAACAGATGAGTTTATGGAGATATTAGGCCTTTTCTCAGCAATTTGATGGATGTGGTGTATTAGAATTGGTTTTAATGTAGAAAATGCTGAAGATCATATTCATATAACTGCAAAGTGCGAGTCATCCTGTGGATAATTGGATTTGATGCGAGTCAGTTTCTTTGGATGGATAAGTCGAAAGGAAGGAAGAAAAATGAGCGACGAGTTAAAAGGGGTAATTATAACCTGTGTTGTAACGAGCATAATATCAATCATAGGATTTATTGTTACATATAATTCGATGAAAAGAAACTTTAAGCAGGAATTGGAAAAGGAGAAAACAAGCGTCCATATTGAAAAAATGTCAGTAATTCCATATAGTGTTTTGCAGCTAATGGAAAAAATCATAAAATCTGGAGGGAAAGGCGATGTATTGGCCGATTTTATTGTGCTGATGAATACAATTTATGCGTATGGTTCACCGAAAGCTATTATGATTGCAGCGACAATGCAGAAAGAAAATTATGAAAATGTGGGGACAGGCAATTTTGATAAATACAGGGTTATCTCTTTATACACAATTTTGGCGACACAAATTAAGTACGATGTGACAGGGATAGCAGTCAGCCCTGAATTATGGTTGCAAATGAAATTAAATGATTACTCCAAAAATAAATCAGCGTTTAAAATGGTAAACAATCAGCTGGTAAAAGAATTAGATTTGAATAACGAATTTTTGATTAAGTGATGGAATATTACATGGAACCGGTAGAATATTTGCCCTTTATTACAGATACTGCTGGAAAGTGATGTGATGGCAGAATTATTTGATTGTTCCGCTGACAATATTTCTCTTCATTAAAAAAACATCTATCGAGAGGAAGAACTGGATGAAGAGTCAACTACCGAGTTTTTCTCGGTAGTTCAAAAAGAGGGAAATAGAAATGTATCTCGCAACGTAAAATGTTATAATTTGGATGCAATAATTGCTGTAGTGTAGTTATGATTATGACAAAAATAGTGAGATGACAAAGGCATTTTATGCGTTTGTTCAAAATAAGTTACATTTTGCAATTACTGGGAAAACAGCTACAGAACTAATATACGAACGTGTAGATTCGAAGAAACCATCTATGGGCATAACTACGTGGAAAGATGCCCCTGATGGGAAAATTTTAAAAATTAGTTTCTTAAAAAATAATTCTAAAAATTCTTGATAATAAGGGAGGCAAGCGATTAAAATGAGTAAATCTGAGATATATTTGTCTTCAACAAAAGAAGAGCAGCAATTTTATGATGATGTTAGGCATATTTTGCAAACAGCAAGAAATTCGGCGTACAAAAGTGTCAATTCCATTATGTCTAGAGCTTATTGGGAGATAGGCGAAAGAATTGTGCAGCAGGAACAGAAAGGAACTGGCAGAGCAAAATACGGTGACTATATTATACGTAATCTGTCAAAAGAACTTTCTAGAGAGTTTGGTACGGGATTTTCTATTGCTAATTTGAAAAATTGTCGTCAATTTTATCGAACTTTCCCTAAAGATTCAATTGGCTACACGGCGTGTAGCCAATTGTCGTGGTCACATTTAAGAAGCATTATGCGCCTTGATTCAGAAGAAGAACGCAATTACTATATCCAAGAGACGATTAAAGGAAGTTGGTCAGTAAAGTTACTTGAACGTAATATAAAAAGTGGATTCTACAGAAGAATGCTCTCTACACAGTTGGACAATTCATTGGTGGAAAACTATGAATTTGTAAAAGATCCTTATATACTTGAATTCATGGGACTGCCAGAGAATTATGAGTATAAAGAGAGCGAGCTTGAAAGAGCGATTCTTAGTCATATACAGAAATTCTTATTAGAGTTAGGAAGAGGTTTTTCATTTGTAGCAAGGCAGATGAGAATCAGTACAGAAACTAGCGACTTCTTTTTGGACTTAGTTTTTTACAATTATATTCTGAAATGCTTTGTAATTATTGATTTGAAAACTGATAAACTGACACATCAGGATATTGGACAGATGGATATGTATGTCCGAATGTTTGATGACTTAAAACGGGCGCAGGATGATAATCCAACAATTGGAATTATTCTTTGTACTGATAAGGATGAAACGATTGTAAAATATTCAGTATTGAATGACAGTAAACAGATTTTTGCTTCCAAATATATGACAGTATTGCCTACAGAGGAAGAATTAGCGTATGAACTTGAGAAAAATCAAAGTATGCTTGTAGATAATATACGACAGACAAAAGAGTAAAAAATGTTGTAATATTTTATATAATGCTATTTTTGGCTGTTAAATGGTAAATGAGATTATTTTGTTGGTAGATAAATTTTGAAATTCGAAAGTTCGTCTATTAGCCAGCCATATGATCACCGCATTTCGAATATTTTACGAATTTCTGGCCTATACTCGAACTTTTTTTGGGTCACTTGGAGGTGAAAAACACGTTATGAAGTTTAAATTACATGCAGAATTTCAGCCCACCGGCGACCAGCCCCAGGCCATTGAAGCATTGGTCAAAGGTTTCCGTGAAGGCAATCAATTCCAGACTTTACTAGGGGTTACGGGGTCTGGAAAGACTTTTACCATGGCGAATGTGATCGAACAATTACAGAAGCCAACCTTGGTAATTGCCCACAATAAAACCCTCGCCGCACAGCTCTACGGCGAATTTAAGGAGATGTTCCCGGAGAACGCGGTGGAGTATTTCGTGAGCTACTAAGCGTTGATGTTTTCAGACCTGCTATTTAGTATTATTTGGTGTTATTTATCCCATATATTGTGGACTAAATGGACTGGTTGGACGGGGTAAAACTACCTGGACTGGGTGGATTAGTGACCTTCATTCGTAAAGAGCCGGTTCCAATAAGTAATTAAATATTGTGAGTTGCATTAGCATCTATTCATTTTCTGATATGGATAGGTGCTTTTTTTGTACTCATTTTTCAGGCCATTCCGAATGAACGGAGCGGCTTGTTTCATTTTAAGGAGGTGAACAGAAGTGAACGCGCAAATTATCGCCATCGCCAACCAAAAGGGCGGTGTCGGCAAAACAACCACTTGTGCCAATCTCGGCGTTGGTTTGGCCCAGGCCGGAAAGAAGGTGCTGCTGATTGATGGAGATCCACAAGGGAGCCTGACCATCAGCCTGGGAAATCCCCAACCGGATAAGTTGCCTGTCACCCTCTCTGATATGATGGGGAAAGTTCTGACGGATCAGTTCATTCTTCCCGGCGAGGGTATCCTGCACCATCCGGAGGGCGTTGACTTGATGCCTGCGGATATTCAGCTATCTGGCATGGAGGTATCGCTTGTAAATGCCATGAGCCGGGAAACCATTCTGCGGCAGTATCTGGATACGGTAAGACGGAATTATACCCATATTCTAATTGATTGCCAGCCCTCTTTGGGGATGTTGACGGTCAATGCCCTGGCCGCGGCCAATCGGGTACTGATTCCCGTACAGGCGGAGTATCTTCCGGCTAAGGGACTGGAACAGCTTTTGCAGACTATCGGTAAGGTAAGGAGGCAGATCAATCCTAAATTACAAATTGACGGCATTTTGCTGACTATGGTGGACAGCCGCACAAATTTTGCCAAAGACATCAGTGCCCTGCTCCGGGAGACATACGGCAGCAAAATAAAAGTGTTTGGAACCGACATACCCCATTCCGTTCGTGCTAAAGAAATCAGTGCCGAGGGCAAAAGCATTTATGCCCATGACCCCGGCGGCAAGGTGGCAGAAGCCTATAAAAATCTGACAAAGGAGGTTCTGAAAATTGAAAAGCAGCGCGAAAAATGTAAAGCTGGCTTCGGTAGATGATCTATTTTCCACCGAAGAAAGCAGAGCTGATGCCACCCGCGAAAAAGTTGTAGAAATTCCACTTTCAGAACTTCATCCTTTTCAGAACCATCCTTTTAAGGTTAAGGATGACGAGGCAATGATGGATACTGCTGAAAGCATCCGGCAGTATGGCGTTTTGGTTCCTGCCATAGCCCGGCCTGATCCGAATGGCGGCTATGAGCTGGTTGCTGGACACAGGCGGCATCATGCCAGTGAAATCGCCGGAAAAGAGACCATGCCGGTAATTGTTCGGGATTTGGATGATGATACGGCTACGATTATTATGGTGGACAGCAATCTTCAGCGTGAAGAACTGCTCCCCAGTGAGAGAGCCTTTGCTTATAAAATGAAGTTGGAGGCCATGAAGCATCAAGGAGAGCGGTCAGATTTAACTTCTCCCCAAGTTGGGCAGAAGTCCGGTTGGGCCATAAATCAGGTAGCGGCTGATTCTGGAGCAAGTAAATCACAGGTTCAACGCTACATCCGTTTAACAGAGCTGATCCCTCCACTTCTGGATATGGTTGATGAAAAGAAAATTGCTTTGAATCCAGCTTACGAGCTGTCTTTTTTAACCAAAGCGGAACAGGCTCAGCTTGTTGAGACAATGGACTATGAGCAGGCAACTCCTTCTCTTTCCCAGGCACAACGCATGAAAAAGTTCAGTCAGGAGGGAAAATTATCCGAGGATGTGATGCTTGCAATCATGTCCGAGGAAAAGAAAAGTGATCTGGACAAGGTGACGTTTACCACCGACACTCTGCGTAAATATTTTCCCAAAAGCTATACGCCCAAGCGGATGGAGGAAACGATTATCAAGCTGCTGGAGAGATGGCAGCGCCAGCGTCAACAACAGCATGAGCGTTGAGAAAGGAGCCGCTATGAATAACCAGCCGCCCATCAGGGAATTAAAGGGCCATGATATTCTGGCTGTGGAGCGGTTCCATGACAGCACCAGCCGGATGATTGAATTTGTTGTCTGTAAGTGGAGAAATCCCTATGGCAATCCTGGTGACGAAATGCGTCTGTTTCTGGATGAATCGGAATATCAGAAAGCATTGGAGAGCCAGAGCCGCCAGGAAATCCGTATTAAACGATATGCCCATATTGTGGAGGGGCATGTTCTGTATGAAAAGAAAAGACGGAGGAAATGAGATGTTCAAAGAAAAGGTTATATGTGATGCAATCAAGACAGCGTATGCCTGCCTGTTCCCAGACAAGAAAGAGCGAAAAAGGGCTTTAGCCGAGCTGGATTTGGAGCTGGTTGCACAGAGTATTCGTTTCCGTTGCGAAACGGTTCTGGCCTACCAGACCAACGGCAGCGATGAGCTGGCCCTGAAATATCGGGGACCGGATCTGTTTCCCGAAAAAGGATGCCGCATTTATAGAAACACGCTCCGGCACCATTCTACTCAGGTCAACGCCTCTTATATCCGGGAGCTGTGGCTTTTAGAGAGCGGGCGATTTGTGGAAGTATCCCTGGTGACTACAAAGTACCGGACATACAGTGAAAAGTTTACCACCTGCTACCGTACTATCCGGCGCACCATCAAAGGCAAGGACTGGGTGGACTATCCACCGGAGGATATTGCCGATACATTTGTGGATTTTAATACTTATCCCTTTGACGGGGAAACAGGAGCTTTATACGAAATTTGAGCCGCAAACCTGAAAACGGGATGCGGCTTTTGTTTTGCCAGAGAAAGGAGTGAAGTCAATGGCTGTCTATCGCGTACAACGGACACGCGATTACACTGTTATGTCAAATTATCACCTGAAGGACAAAAATCTGACCCTGAAATCCAAGGGCCTGTTGTCCATGATTCTGTCCCTGCCTGATGAATGGAATTACACCACCAGGGGGCTTGCAGCCATCTCCAAGGAGGGTGTGGATGCTATCGGTTCCGCTCTGAAAGAGCTGGAAATTGCCGGTTATATCGTACGCCATCAGCTTCGCGGTGCGAATGGCCGGATTACCGACACCGAGTATATCATTTATGAACAGCCCCATGAGGACAGTGCACCAGATACGCCCCCGCCGGATACGGATTCACCAGATACGGAAAACCCGGATATGGATACGCCATATCTGGAAAAGCCCGCAGAATTAAATACTAAAGAATCTATTACTCAAAAATCAAATACTCATGGATCAAGTACCGATTCGATTCCTTTCCGTGAAGATGCGACGGGAAGCCCGCCGGAAACGAAACGAAGGGAAGCGACGCCTATGAGCGAGATAGAAAATTATCGGGAATTGATCTTAGAGAATATCGAATATGACTTTCTAAAGCGGGAAGCTGGCCCCTATTCGGACGATCTGGATGAGATTGTTGAAATCATGGTGGAAACGGTCTGTGCCAGACGGAAATATACACGGGTAGCTGGCAGCGACTTTCCCCATGAGGTTGTGAAATCCCGGCTTTTGAAGCTGAACAGTGAGCATATCCGCTTTGTCATGGACTGTATGAAGCAGAACACGACCAAGATTCGCAACATTAAGCAATACCTTCTGGCGGCGCTGTTCAATGCTCCTACGACCATTGGGAACTATTACACCGCGCTGGTGAATCACGATATGTACGGCGGCTCATAATGGGCTGCTTTTTTCATGCCCGGATACCGGGAGAAAGGATTTTGTCTATGAAACGACCTTTAGCATACATTACCGCCTCCTGGGGCGATAACGAATTTGAAAACACCGAAACTGCCGCCCATTACTGTCGGGCGCTCTATGATGCCGGTTTTTCGCCGGTCTGCCCGCTGTTGTTTCTGCCCCTGTTCCTGAACGATAAAATCCCCCAGGAACATAAAGACGGCATCGACATGGCCCGCGACTTTCTCCGCCGTTCTCATGTGCTGGTTGTCTGCGGAAACGCCGTGGACGAGGATGTGAAGAACGATATAGCCATTGCGGAGCGGCTGCGGATCACCACCACTACCCTGGACGGGATTCTCACAGTCAGAGGCCAGGGCCGCAAAGGAAAATTTTCAAAGGAGGTACACCGCAATGGATGAGACGAAAAAGCAAGTCCCCTTCAAATGGGAATTTGGAGAAGAAACAGTGTCACTTGAGATTGGGCAGTATGCTTATGGAGAACGCCTTTATATTGGCATTACCTCTCACACAAAGGATGGGCCGGAACCCTTTGCCGATATGACGGTAAACATTCCTGCATATTCTCTGGAACCCAACGAGGCTTTTATTTCCGGCGATATTTCCAATGACCTTCTGCGGTTTATCAAGGAAAACAAGCTGGGGAAGGTATTACCGTATAAGGTTCGATCCGGGTATGGTCAGTATGCAGTTGTTGCTTTCGATCTGGAAAAGCTAAAAGAATTTGACCCGAAAGGAGTTTCCGAGTTTAAGAAAGCATGGAATATTCCTGAAAAGGCTCCCGTCAAAAAGCCCTCAAAGAAAAAAAGTAAAGGGCTGGAACGCTAAAATCTTTTATCTCATTGCTTTTGGAAAGGAGATGTCAGCATGGGTAAAACGATTGGCGAGCTGATAGAAGAAAAGCGGATTCAGGCCGGGGCGCAGAACTACAAAGGCCATGACTACATGGATTTGATGCGCTTCGACGAGAATACCCGCCACATGATTATCTGTGATGTGCTGTCCCACGATTCGCCGGTTGGCTTCAGGGGTGACAGAATGCGCCTGTTTTTATCCGATCTGGGGTATCAAAGGGCGCTGGAAAACCAAGAAAAAGGCTATATCAAGATTTTGAACCATGCAAAGGTTATCTGTGGAGATTTGTTCTATGACCACAAAGACCGTGTGCGGTAAAGGAGGCCCCGATGCGGAAATATCTTCTTCGGCGGCTGGTGGTTCCGCCTTAGAAATGCCACCGCCCTGCAAATCTGACAGAAAGGAGTGATGAGAAATGCAGGAAGAAGTTGAAAACAGGACGCTCACCCTGGGAATCAATACAACCAAGTTTACCGGGCGCGTCTTAAAGGCTGCTCTTAGCAAATATCTGGCCCACCGCAAGGAAAAGAAGCTGCAAGCCAGCCGGGACAGCCCTGATGTAAAGTCTTTCGGCAAGATCAGCATGGAGGAGCTGCAAAAGGAGCATGGCGATATGCGCCAGGTCGATGTGCAGGATAAGAGCCTGCGGGATTTTGACCGTATCGCAAGGGAGCATGGTGTCCGCTATACCGTGTTTAAGACTGAAAAGGGCCATTACCAGATCTTCTTCAAAGCGCCCAATGAGGCAAACATGAGCGCCGCCTTTCAGAAATTCACCGCCGTTAAGGTAAAAAAGGCCGAGCGGCGTGAGTCTGTGCTGGGTAAGCTGGAGAAGTTCAAAGCTCTGGTGAAAAATGCCGTGACGGACAGGACAAGACGGAAGGAGCTGGAACGATGAAGCAGGTAAATATCAAAAAGCTGGTTATTCTCAATCTGCCGTATCTGCTCATCGGCCTGTATGCTTCTAAGCTGGGGCAGGCGTACCGCCTTGCGGTTGGGGCCGACCTGTCGGCAAAGCTGCTCCATATCGGGGATGGCTTCGCGGCGGCGTTTGCGTCTCCATTCCCCAGCTTCTATCCACAGGATTTATTGGTGGGCCTGCTCTGCGGCGCTGCCTTGCGGCTGGCCGTCTATATGAAGGGCAAGAACGCAAAAAAATACCGGAAGGATGTGGAGTACGGTTCTGCCCGGTGGGGCGGCCCAAAAGACATCCAGCCCTTTGTTGATCCGGTATTTGAGAACAACATCATCCTGACGCAGACGGAAAGCCTGATGATGAGCAACCGTCCCAAAAGTCCCAAATACGCCCGCAATAAGAATGTGTTGATTATCGGCGGAAGCGGTAGTGGTAGATTTCTCCGATGCCTGTAACTGCATATCGGCTCGGAGTTGCCGTCTCAATCGAAGCCAACAGGTAGATTGAGAATATGAGCGCGGAAGAAAACGGGAAAGGAGGTGCAGTCCTGATCCGAGTGGAAGGCCGTTTTTAACAGGACGGTCACACGCAACGCATAGGTCGTGAAACTGCTTTTGCAGAATATAACCGGCCCAAGAGTCCGCGCTGCCGGTTGGCCTGTCATACAGACAGGGCAAATAGGTATGCTATGCCGGGTGTGAACTGACACACCGCTGAGAATGGGTGAAAGCCCCGGAGGGATGGATAAAAAGCCATCCGGTAATCACAATCAGAAAACCCGCTTCTGGCTGAAGCCGAATCTGATGCAATGCACTTCCAAGGCGTACCCGACTTCATTCGTGGTCACTGATCCGAAAGGGAGCATCGTCATTGAATGTGGGAAGCTCTTGCAGCGCAACGGCTACCGCATCAAGATACTGAACACAATAAACTTCAAGAAGTCGCTCCACTACAATCCTTTCGCGTACATTCACAGCGAGAAAGACATCCTGAAGCTCGTTACCACCCTGATCGCCAATACCAAAGGCGAGGGCAAGGGCGGGGACGATTTCTGGATGAAAGCGGAGACGCTTCTGTACTGCGCCCTGATCGGTTACATCCACTATGAGGCCCCTGTGGAGGAACAGAATTTCTCCACCCTCATCGAGTTTATTAACGCGATGGAAGTACGCGAGGACGATGAGGAATTTAAGAACCCTGTTGATCTGATGTTTGAGGAACTGGCCCAGCGGGAGCCGCATCACTTCGCTGTCCGTCAATATGCCAAATATCGCCTTGCGGCGGGCAAAACAGCTAAGTCGATCCTTGTGAGCTGCGGCGCTCGTCTGGCCCCGTTTGACATTGCGGAGCTTCGGGAGGTAACAGCCTATGATGAGCTGGAACTGGATACCCTGGGCGATCAGAAAACAGCATTGTTCCTCATTATGTCCGATACGGATGATACCTTTAACTTTTTGATCTCGATGGCCTACACACAGCTTTTCAACCTGTTGTGCGAAAAGGCGGATGATGTGTATGGTGGCCGGTTGCCGGTTCATGTGCGCTGCCTGATTGACGAGGCGGCAAACATCGGTCAGATTCCAAAGCTGGAAAAGCTGGTGGCAACCATCCGGTCACGCGAGATTTCCTGTTGTCTGGTCTTGCAGGCCCAGAGCCAGCTTAAGGCCCTCTACAAAGACAACTGCGACACAATTATTGGCAACATGGATGCCCGGATCTTCCTGGGCGGCTCGGAGCCTACGACATTAAAGGAGCTGAGCGCCGCGCTGGGGAAAGAAACCATTGATATGTATAACACCAGCGTCACCAAGGGTACGCAGGAAAGCCACGGGCAAAACTTTCAAAAGCTGGGTAAGGAGCTGGCCTCTGTGGATGAGCTGGCCGTCCTTGACGGTTCCAAGTGCATCCTCCAGCTTCGGGGTGTAAGGCCGTTTATGTCGGATAAATACGACATCACCAAGCATCCAAACTACAAATACCTATCCGATTTTGATAAGAAAAACGCCTTTAACATAGAGCGTTTTCTTTCCACTAAGCTCAAACTGAAACCGGGCGAGAAGTTTGAAGCCTTTGACATTGATCTGTCCGGCGAGGACGCTGCACCCGCTTAAAGGCAGCATTTCTTGAACACGAGGATAACGTGCCTTCAAATAAAAAAATTTGGAGGTACTTTTTTATGGCATTTTTTAATTCTGCGGTTGGTGTTCTTCAGACTTTGGTGGTTGCCCTGGGCGCTGGTTTGGGCATTTGGGGCGTTATCAACTTGATGGAGGGGTACGGCAACGACAATCCCGGCGCCAAGAGCCAGGGTATGAAACAGCTCATGGCGGGCGGCGGCGTTGCCCTCATCGGCATTACCCTGGTTCCCCTTCTGACCGGTCTGTTCGGCTAATTTCACCCCATAAATAAATCCTTTTCGCCCTCCTGCAGCTTGCAGGAGGGCTTGAAAGGAGGTAAACCGTTTGGATTTTTTATGGGATTCCATCACTGAATGGCTGAAAGAGCTGTTAGTCGGCGGTATCATCAGCAACCTGTCCGGGATGTTCGACCATGTAAACCAGAAGGTCGGGGAAATCTCAACCCAGGTAGGGACTACCCCGCAGGGATGGAACAGCGGCGTATTCTCGATGGTGCAAAACCTGTCCGAGACGGTCATTGTTCCCATTGCCGGTATGATACTGGCCTTTGTTATGACCCTTGAGCTGATCCAGCTCATTATCGACAAGAACAACTTAAACGATGTGGATACCTGGATGTTTTTCAAGTGGATTTTCAAGACGGCCTGCGCCATTCTCATTGTCACGAACACCTGGAATATCGTTATGGGCGTGTTTGATGTGGCGCAGAGCGTTGTCAACCGGGCGGCAGGCGTGATTATCTCCGATGCGTCCATTGACATTTCCAGCGTTGTCACCGATATGGAAGCGCGGCTGATGGAGATGGACTTGGGGCCGCTGTTCGGCCTGTGGTTCCAGAGCCTTTTCGTGGGGATTACCATGTGGGCGCTGACCATCTGCATTTTTATTATCGTCTATGGGCGTATGGTGGAGATCTACCTGGTGACGAGCGTGGCCCCGATCCCGATGGCAACCATGCTCAACCGGGAATGGGGACAGATGGGCCAGAATTATCTCCGCTCCCTGTTCGCTTTGGGCTTCCAGGCATTTTTAATCATTATCTGTGTGGGCATCTATGCGGTGCTGGTTCAGAATATCGCAATGGAAAGCGATATTATCGCCGCCATCTGGTCATGTGTGGGCTACACGGTTCTTCTGTGCTTCACCCTCTTTAAGACCGGAAGCCTCGCAAAGAGTGTGTTTAATGCGCACTAAGGAGGCGGATGCATGGAACTATATCAGATTATTTACGCCGACCCGCCCTGGAGATATGACCAGAAAGGGCTTCAGGGGGCGGCAGAACGGCATTACTCCACTATGAACCTGGAGGATATTTGCAGGCTACCGGTTGAGAAAATATCCGCAAAAGACAGTATTCTTTTTCTGTGGGCGACATTCCCCCAACTTCCGGCTGCGCTGCGTGTAATCTCCGCATGGGGATTCAAGTACAAGACCGTAGGCTTTCTCTGGTTGAAAAAGAACCGGAAAGCCGATAGCTGGTTTTTCGGCCTGGGCTTCTGGACAAGAGGAAATGCGGAGGTGTGCCTTATAGCAACACGGGGACATCCGAAGCGGAAAGCAGCTAATATCCATCAGTTTATTATTTCCCCCATCGAGGCCCACAGCAAGAAACCGGATATTGTCCGGGATAAGATTGTTGAGCTGGCCGGGGATGTTCCCCGCATTGAGCTGTTTGCCCGCCAGGTGACACCGGGCTGGGATGTGTGGGGGAATGAAGTTGACAGCTCTATTCAGCTTTAATACTGAAAATTTGCTATCTATCGCAAAGGAGGTGTATTTCCTATATGGCCTATGTTAATGTCCCCAAGGACTTGAGCAAGGTAAAAACAAAGGTGATGTTCAATCTGACAAAGCGGCAGCTTGTATGCTTTGGCAGCGGTGGGCTGATCGGCGTCCCGCTGTTCTTCCTGCTGAAAGGCTGCGTCAGTACCAGTACGGCCTCGCTGTGCATGGTGCTGGTCATGCTGCCCTTTTTCATGCTGGCAATCTACGAGAAGAACGGCCAGCCCCTTGAAAAGATCGTCCACAACTATGTGCAGGTGCGGTTTGTCCGCCCCAAGCACAGACCCTATCAGACCAACAATTTCTATGCCGTGTTGGAACGGCAGTACCATTTAGACAAGGAGGTACAGCGCATTGTCTGCAAAAACGACACCAAAACGAAAGCTGACCCGCGCCGAGCGCAAAGAGATCGCTGCCGCCATCGAACGAGCGAAGCGGACGGATAAAAACAAGCAGTCGGCCCAGGATTCCATTCCCTATGAACGGATGTGGCCGGACGGCGTGTGCCGCGTGACGGACAGCTTTTATACCAAGACCGTCCAATTCCAGGACATCAACTACCAGCTCTCCCAGAATGAGGACAAAAGCGCCATTTTCGATGCGTGGTGCGACTTCCTCAATTACTTTGACAGCTCCATCCGGTTTCAGTTTTCTTTCCTGAACCTGAGCGCCAGCATGGAGAGCTTTGAACAGAGCATTTTCATTCCGCCCCAGAATGATGCCTTTGACAGCATCCGGGCCGAGTATGCTCAAATGCTCCAGAGCCAGCTTGCCAAGGGCAACAACGGCCTGATTAAGACCAAGTTTCTCACCTTCGGCATTGAGGCTGAAAGCATCAGGACGGCAAAGCCCCGGCTGGAGCGCATCGAAAATGACATTCTCAACAACTTTAAGCGGCTGGGCGTTACCGCAGCCCCCTTAAACGGGATGGAGCGCCTGCGCCTGGTCTATGACGTTTTCCACATGGACGATCAGAGCCAGTTTCGTTTTTCCTGGGACTGGCTGGCCCCCAGCGGCCTGTCCACCAAGGACTTTATCGCGCCCACTTCCTTTGAGTTTAAGGAGGGGCGTGTTTTCCGTATGGGACGGAAATTCGGGGCTGTATCCTTTTTGCAAATCCTGGCCCCGGAGCTGAATGACCGGATGCTGGCGGACTTTCTGGATATGGAAAGCAGCCTGATTGTCAATATGCACGTTCAGTCCGTGGATCAGGTTGCCGCCATCAAGACGGTCAAGCGCAAAATCACTGACCTGGATAAAATGAAGATCGAGGAACAGAAAAAAGCTGTCCGCGCCGGATATGATATGGACATCATTCCCTCCGATCTGGCTACCTACGGAAACGAGGCGAAAAATCTCCTGAAGGAGCTGCAAAGCCGCAACGAGAGAATGTTTCTTCTGACTTTCCTGGTATTAAACACCGCCGACAGCAAGCAGCAGCTCAATAATAACGTATTCCAGGCTTCCAGCATCGCGCAGAAATATAACTGTCAGCTTGCCCGCCTGGACTTTCAGCAGGAGGAAGGACTGATGAGCAGCCTGCCGCTGGGCCTCAACCACATCGAGATTCAGCGCAGCCTCACCACCTCCAGTACGGCAATCTTCATTCCGTTTACCACCCAGGAGCTTTTCCAGTCCGGCGGTGAGGCTCTGTATTATGGCTTAAACGCACTTTCCAATAACCTCATCATGGTGGACAGAAAAAAGCTCAAGAACCCCAACGGCCTGATCCTCGGCACACCGGGCAGCGGAAAGTCTTTCAGCGCCAAGCGTGAAATGACCAACGCTTTCCTTATCACGACGGATGACATCGCTATCTGCGACCCGGAGGGCGAATATTTCCCGCTGGTGCAGCGGCTGGGCGGTCAGGTGATCCGCATTTCCCCGACCAGCTCCGACTTTATCAACCCGATGGACATTAACTTGAACTATTCGGACGATGAAAACCCGCTTTCGCTGAAAGCGGATTTTATTTTGTCCCTGTGTGAGCTGGTGGTGGGCAGTCGGGACGGCCTCATGCCGGTGGAAAAGACGGTCATTGACCGCTGTGTGCGCCAGATTTATCAGCCGTACTTAAATGACCCCTGCCCGGAGAATATCCCTATTCTGGGCGATCTGTATGAGGCACTGTTAAAGCAGGATGAAAAGGAATCCCACCATATCGCAACGGCGCTGGAAATCTATGTGTCCGGCTCCCTCAATGTGTTCAATCACAGAACCAACGTGGATGTGAACAACCGGATTGTCTGCTATGACATCAAAGAGCTGGGAAAACAGCTCAAAAAGCTGGGGATGCTCATTGTCCAGGATCAGGTGTGGGGCCGCGTCACCGCCAACCGCGCCGCTGGCAAGGCCACCCGCTACTATATGGATGAGTTTCATCTGCTTCTGAAGGAGGAACAGACCGCCGCCTATTCGGTGGAAATCTGGAAGCGTTTTCGTAAATGGGGCGGCATCCCCACTGGTATCACGCAGAACGTCAAAGACCTTTTAGCTTCCAGAGAAGTAGAGAATATCTTTGAAAACAGCGACTTCGTGTATATGCTCAACCAGGCTGGCGGGGACAGGCAAATCCTGGCCAAGCAGCTCAATATCAGTCCCCATCAGCTCTCCTATGTGACCCATTCCGGCGAGGGCGAGGGGCTTTTGTTTTACGGCAATGTCATTCTGCCGTTTATTGACCGCTTCCCGAAGGATACCGAGCTGTATGCGGTTATGACCACCAAGCCCAATGAGATAAAGAAAGGGGACTGAATGGAGAACCTTAGCAACCAGCTCTATTGCATGGACTGCATGGAGCTGTTTCCCCAAATCCCTGATGGCTGCGTCTCCATGATATTGACCGACCCGCCCTATGGCATCCGCTACCAGAACAACTTTACTCAATGCCAGCATCCGCAGATTGTCGGTGACGATGGGATTGATTATAAACGGTTTGCCAGAGAAAGCTATCGCATTTTACAGGAAAACGCCCATGCGTATTTTTTCACCCGCTTTGATTGCTACCCTTATCACTATGAATGTTTGAAGCAGGCGGGCTTTTCCATTAAAAACTGCCTGGTCATAGAGAAAGGGACGATTGGCGGGATCGGAGATCTGCAAGGGAGTTATGCCAACAATGCCGAGTGGATCGTGTTCTGTCAAAAAGGACGAAAGGTATTCAACCACACCACACTGATGAGGAATAAGCACAGCGGGAGTTATGCGCGAAGCCGGAAGCCTTATGAAAAGTACAAAACCCGGTTTCCTGCCTGCTGGTTCGGTGAGGAATACCCCAAAGCAACCTACAACTCTGTATGGCAGAAAGCACACCAGATTTACCACCCTACCATTAAAAATGCAGAGTTTTTATCCTGGCTGATCCAGATTTCCAGTCAATCGGGAGAGCTGGTTTTTGATGGCTTTATGGGAACCGGAAGTACAGCGGTGGCCGCGATTGCCACTGGCAGGCGCTATTTAGGCGCGGAAATCAGCCACGAATATCATGCAATCGCACAAAAGCGGATTGCCGAGGCTATGAACAATGATAACCACGAAACCCAATGAAATGAAAAAGGAGGATTGATTTTATGAAATTCCATGATGTAGATACTTCCATCTTCTATGAGGAAGCCGTAACGAGGAAAAAGGAACAGTTGATTCTGGACATTGCGGAGGCGTTTTCCGCTTTCGTCGAGGTGCATCATGTAGCGGCAGCTTTTAATGAGCGCGGCATCTCCGGTGTGATGCGGCTCATGGAAATTGAGTGCCTGCTGGCCGGTATGGAGGGCGGCATGGAGCTGGAAGGAACCGGGCTAACCGTTCTCTGCACCCTGCTTTCCGAACTGATGGTGACTGTTACCCAGGAGCCGGGCGATCTGGCCCTTTATGGGGAGCTGGAGGCCATGCTGCAAGAATTGTCGGATGGTGAATGGTTTGCGTAAGGGGCAGAACCCCCGGCTGCAATTCACCGATGCGGAGCGCGAGGATTCCCACTTAAAGGAGCATATCCGCCATGCGGACAAAGCTGCGGATAAGGCGGAGACGGCGCGGGCCAAGATTCCCAAGAAAAAGAAAAAAGTCAAGCAGCGTACTGTTGACCCGGCTACCGGGAAAAAGAAAACGCAGCTTCGCTTTGAGGAAGTGGATAAACCCGCCCCGGCCTCCAAGCTCACCCATGCGGTGACAGCGGCCCCCGGCCAGACCCTATCCTCCCAGGTACACCGCAAGATCGGGGAAACCGAGGAGGACAACGTGGGCGTTCAGAGCGCCCACAAGTTAGAAGAAACCGCCGAAACCGGCGCACACATGGCACAGTCTGCCTACCGATCCCACAAGCTGCGGCCCTACCGGGCTGCGGCGCGGGCCGAGAAACGGCTGGAAAAAACAAATGTCAATGTGCTGTACCAGAAATCCTTGCAGGAAAATCCGGCGTTTGCCAGCAATCCGCTGTCCCGCTGGCAGCAAAAGCAGGCGATCAAGAAACAGTATGCCGCCGCCAGGCGTACCGGCCAGACAGCCGGGACAGCGGCAAAGGCTGCGGAGAATACGGCCAGGGCCGCAAAAAAGACTGCCGAGGAAACGAAAAAAGCCGGTGGCTTTGTCTGGCGGCATCGCCGGGGCTTTGGAATTGCCATTGCGCTGTTTTTGATGGTGTGTGCTTTTGCAAACGGCCTTTCGTCCTGTTCGGTATTGCTGGAGGGCGGATTGTCCGGCGTTGCCGGTTCCACCTATCCCAGCCGGGATGAGGATATGCTGGGCGCGGAGGATGCCTATGCACAGATGGAGGCTGACCTGCAATACGAGTTAGACCATTACGAAAGCCTGCACAGCGGTTATGACGAGTATCACTATGACCTGGACGAGATCGAACATGACCCCTATGTGCTAATGTCCATTCTCACCGCCTACCATCAGGGGGAATGGACGCTTTCCCAGGTACAAAGTACGCTTGCCATGCTCTTTGAGAAACAGTACACGCTGACGGAGAATGTGGTGGTGGAAACCCGCTACCGCACCGAAACCTCCACTGACCCGGAAACCGGCGAGACAACCAGCGAGGATGTACCCTATGACTACTATATCTGCTATGTGACGTTAGATAACTTCGATCTGTCCCATCTGCCGGTCTACATCATGGGCGAGGATCAGCTTAGTATGTACGCGGTTTACATGGCTACCCTGGGCAACCGGCCTGACCTGTTCCCGCAGGGCCAGTACCCCAACGCCTCCAGCCGGGAGGACTATCTGGACTATGATGTGCCGCCGGAGGCCCTGGAGGATGAAGTCTTTGCCGCCATGTTAAAGGAAGCGGAGAAATATTTGGGCTATCCCTATGTGTGGGGCGGCTCCAGTCCAAGCACTTCCTTTGACTGCTCCGGTTTTGTAAGCTGGGTTATCAATCATTCCGGCTGGAACGTGGGGCGGCTGGGCGCACAGGGCCTCTGCAATATCTGCACCCCGGTTTCCTCTGCCAACGCCAGACCCGGCGATCTCATTTTCTTCAAGGGAACCTATGACACACCGGGCGTCAGCCATGTGGGAATCTATGTGGGCAACGGAATGATGATTCACTGTGGCTCCCCAATTTCCTATGCAAGCATCAACACATCGTACTGGCAACAGCACTTTTACACATTCGGCAGACTGCCATAAAGGAGGGATTTTCTGCTATGAACACAAAAATCAACAAGCTCCGTGGGGAGCTTACCAAGAACAAAAACAAGATCTCCGAGCTGCAAAGCCGCAACCGTGAGATTGAGCGCCAGATCACCGAGCTGGAAAACAACGACATCCTGGAGCTGGTACACAGCCACAACCTGGATATTACCCAGCTTGCCGTGCTGATCCAGGCCATGAAAACCGACCCCGCCGCTGTGATGCGGGGAGAAATGGAGGAATCTGAACATGAAGAAATGTAAGCTGCGCTTTTTGTCTGCTCTGCTGGCCGTGATGTTCTGTGTCACGGCCTTTTCCATCCCCGCCTTTGCCTATGGCGGGGAAACCACCGGAGGCATTGAGCCTGAAACGGAGGAAACCGGCAAGGCCGATACCGACACGGACGGGCCGGAGGCTGATAACGACACCGCTGACCTGGTTGACAAGGAAACCGCCGAACTTCTCTCCGCCCTGTTCGGCTCCCAGGTGAGTATTACTGCCACCGATGACGGCATCCAGATTACCACCGGCAACGAAGCAAAAGAACCTAAGTCTACCGGCACCGTCACCACCAATGGCGGAAATTTGAATGTCCGTACCGGCGCTGGGCTTGAAAACAACGCCTTTACCCAGCTTTCCAACGGAACGACTGTGGAGGTGATCGGGACAGACGGTGACTGGATCAAGATTCTTCTGCCGGAGCGTGTCGGCTATGTCCATTCCGACTATCTGACCGTCAGTGATACAAAGGATTCGGCCACCGGCGCGGGCAGCTTTTCTCTTTCTCTTGACGCGGAGGAGCTTTCCGCCCTTTGGGAGCTGTTCACCGGCAGCGGCGCGGGCAATGCCCTGACCCCGGACGGGAACCTGACGCTGATTGATGACATCGGCAGCGCCACCCAGACCGGCAAACAGTTTATTACCGTGGAAAGCAAAAACGGCAACGTCTTTTACCTGATTATTGACCGGGATGATAAGGGCGAGGAAACGGTACATTTCTTGAACCAAGTGGATGAAGCCGACCTGCTGGCACTGACGGAGGATGCTGACGGCGAGAAAACGCCTGCGGACTGCACCTGCAAGGAGAAATGCGTGGCCGGAAAGGTGGATACGAGCTGCCCGGTGTGTGCTACCAACATGACCGAGTGCCTGGGGAAAGAGGCCGCGCCGGTGGAGACGGAACCGGCTGACGATACAGCTACCGAACCGGAGCCGGAAAAATCAGGCGGCGCTGCCGGTGGGATTCTGGTTGTCCTGCTCCTTGCGGCCCTGATGGGCGGCGGCGCGTTTGCCTACCTGAAATTTATTAAGAAGAAACCGCAGACCAAGACCTCTCCGGATCTGGACGATTACGATTTTGAGGATGATGAGGACGAGACGGATGCGCTGGATGCAGAGTATGAAACGGACACCGAGGATGGGGACGGCGCGGAAAGCGAGGACGAATGACCTATTTCACCGACAATCCCCTGGAGCGCATGATGCAGCAGAAGCCGGGTGGCGGGCGTGATGCCCGCCCTCCGGCCCCTCCCAGGGGCCACCGCTGCTATGGCTGTTCCAGCTATGGAAGGGTGTGCTTCGGCCTCTGCCATCGTGACCTCATTATCAAGCAAAAACCCAAGGAAGGAGAAACCGGCGTATGACGCAATATAAACTTGTAATCGCGGAGAAGCCCTCTGTGGCAAAATCCATCGCCGCTGTCCTCAAAGCAACAAACCGGAAAGACGGTTATCTGGAGGGCGGCGGTTTTCTTGTATCCTGGTGTGTGGGGCATCTGGTGGAGCTGGCCGATGCCTCCACCTATGCGGAACGCTATGCAAAATGGGCGTTATCCGATCTGCCGATCCTGCCGGAGTATTGGAAATATGTGATTACCCCCGACACCAAAAAGCAGTTTGACACCTTAAAGCAGCTCATGGCCCGTGACGATGTGACCTCTTTAGTATGCGCTACTGATGCAGGCCGCGAGGGGGAACTGATCTTCCGTCTGGTCTATGAACAGGCAAAATGCAAAAAGCCGGTGGAACGGCTTTGGATTTCCTCTATGGAGGATTCGGCCATCCGGGAGGGCTTTGCACATCTGCGCCCCTCTGCGGACTATGACCGTCTGTACCGCGCCGCCCTTTGCAGGGCCAGGGCCGACTGGCTGGTGGGGATCAATGCGACCCGCCTGTTTTCCTGTCTCTACCATCGGACGCTGAATATCGGGCGGGTAATGACCCCGACCCTGGCGCTGATCGTCCAGCGGGAAGCGGACATTGACGCTTTTAAGCCCACACCCTTTTATACGGTAACGCTGGGGCTTTCCGATTTTGCCGCCACCGGGGAACGGCTGGCGGACAAAGCCCAGGCCGAGGCGGTTCAGGCCGCTTGCATGGCGGCGGATGCCGCTGTTATCAAATCGGTGGAGCGCAAGGAGAAAACGGAGAAGCCGCCCGCCCTCTATGATCTGACCACCCTCCAGCGGGAGGCCAACCGTCTGCTGGGCTTTACCGCACAGCAGACCCTTGATTATTTGCAGTCCCTCTATGAAAAGAAGCTGGCCACCTATCCCCGGACGGACAGCCGGTATCTCACTTCCGATATGGCCGGGAGTCTGCCGGTGCTGGTAAATGCCATTGCCAAGGCCATGCCCTTTGTTTCCGGCGTGGCGATTCGCTGCAATCTGGCCCAGGTCATTAACGATGCCAAGGTCAGCGACCACCATGCCATTATCCCTACCCAGGGCGTAAAGGACGCTGATCTTTCCGGCCTGCCTGCCGGGGAGCGTTCTCTGCTGCATCTGATCGCCGCCCGCCTGCTCTGCGCTGTGGGCCAGCCCTATGCCTATGCGGAAACGGCGGTTGTGGTGGAGTGTGCCGGATATGAGTTTAAGGCCAAGGGCCGCGCGGTCTTAAATCCCGGCTTTAAGGAGCTGGACGGACGTTACCGGGACACGCTGAAAAATAAGCCGGAACCGGACAAAGAGAAAGAGAAAGAGGCCAAGGCCCTGCCGGTACTGGCCCAGGGCCAGAGCTGTGAAGTGGTGACTGCCGGGATCAAGGAGGGCAAGACCACGCCGCCGGCGCACTTTACCGAGGACAGCCTGCTGGCCGCGATGGAGACAGCCGGAGCTGGTGAAATGCCGGAGGATGCCGAGCGCAAGGGCCTGGGTACGCCTGCCACCCGCGCCGGTATTTTGGAAAAGCTCATCAAGGTGGGTTTTTTGGAGCGCAAAAAGGTGAAAAAGGCCACCCACCTGATGCCCACCCATGCAGGAGTGGCCCTGATTACCGTCCTGCCGGAACAGATACAGTCCCCCTCCATGACAGCCGAGTGGGAGCATCAGCTCAAAGAGATCGAGCGCGGCGGCGCAGAACCGGAGACGTTTCTGGATGGGATCACCGCTATGCTCAAAGACCTGATTGAACACTATGAAGCGGTAAAGGATGCCAGCGTGTTATTCCCCAGCGACAAGGAGAGCCTGGGGAAATGCCCCCGCTGCGGCGGTTCCGTAGTGGAGCTGAAAAAGGGATTTGTATGTGAAAACCGGGACTGCGGTTTTGCCATCTGGAAGGAAAGCAAGTTTTTCACCGCAAAGAAAAAGAAGCCTACGGCGGCTTTTGTGACAGAGCTTTTAGTGAACGGACGGGCGAAGCTCCCCGGCTGCTATTCGGAAAAGACCGGCAAGACCTATGATGCCATTGTGGTGTTAGCGGATGACGGCGGCAAATATGTGAATTTCAAGCTGGAGTTTGAGGGAGGCGGTAAAAAATGAAAGAAGAACAGGAAAAAATGATCCGTTTCATCGACAGCAGCTATCAGACGCTTTTCTATGTGCCGGACGGCGGAAATGTTGTACTGACCTACGCTGACGGGGAAAAAGCTACCCGCCCCTGCAAGTTTCTGGATGAATACCATACGCAGATCGGCCACAATGTCTTTCACATCTGCCAGTTTGCCGAGCTGATGGAACGCAACGGGACATCTTATGTGCCGGAAAAACCCATGCCCCTTCCGAAATTCTGTTACAGCACGCTACCTGCCACCGGTGAGCTGATTTTGATTAAACAGGGAGAAAAGGGCTATCTCAAGTGTGACTTTTCTGCACCCTACCGGGAGCAAAACGAAATGACAGCGGCACAGCGTAACGGGCGTATGGGCGTGACCCCTCAACAGGAAGCGGCAATGCTGGGCGGCGCTACACGGGGCTGGGCTTCTCCCGCTGCCCGTACCAGTAGTTATGATCTTCAGGGCAAAAAAATTGCACCCGTCAAAGGGAAAGCACATAAGCCCAAGGAGGTGGCGCGTTGAATTTATCCAGGTATGAACAGGAAACCATTATTCTTTACAACCAGGCCGAAAAGACCGCCAGCGTTTACACCCATGACCCGAAGCTGCTGGAGAAGCTGGATCGTCTGACAAAAGAATATCCGCAGCAGATTAAGCCGGACGGCCCGAACACCTACATCGTCCCGAAAGGCTGTGTGCTGATTCGGGAGCCATACAGTGAAAAACGCCGCGCCGCTGCCAGAGAACGTGCAAAAGCGGCGGGACTTAGGCCCCCAATGAGGGGCGCAAGCTCCAAAACAGAATAAGAGCCGCGCCCCGGTACAGGAGTAATTGTCCTGCGCCGGGGCGCTTTTTTCATTTGGGGACGGTATCCCCATTTTAAGCCAGGAAAGGAGTTGTCATTATGGCTGAGCAGAAGCAAACCAACAGAGAACGGCTGCGGGAAATCACCGAGAGCATTGAGCAGGGAATCAAGGAACTGTTTGAAAGCGACAAGTACATGGAATACCTGCGCGTGATGTCCCGTTTCCATTCCTATTCCAGAAACAATGTCATGCTGATTAAGATGCAGATGCCGGGGGCTACCCGCGTGGCCGGTTTTAACAAATGGCGCGACCAGTTTGGACGCCATGTGAAAAAGGGCGAAAAGAGCATCAAGATCATTGCGCCCACCCCGTACAAGAAAAAGATTGAGGAGATCAAACGCGACCCGGACACCAAGGCCCCGATGTTAGATAAAGATGGAAAGACCATCATGGAGGAAAAAGAGGTTTCTATCCCCATGTTTCGGGCGGTATCCGTGTTTGATGTGTCGCAGACCGAGGGCAGGCCCCTGCCCCAGCTTGCCAGCGACCTGATCGGCAACGTGCAGAATTATGAGATTTTCATGGAGGCCCTGCGCCGTTCTTCTCCTGTGCCTATGGAGTTAAGGCCCATCCGGGAATCTATGGATGGTTATTTTGATCCTGAAAAACAGCGCATTGCTATCCGGGATGATATGAGCGAGGTACAGACGGTTTCCGCTGCGATCCATGAGATCACCCACGCCAAGCTCTACAATTATGAGAAAGAGCGTCTTGCCGCCGCTGCCGGTGAGGACGGCCAGGAACCGCCCAAACCCAAAGACCGCAACACAGAGGAAGTCGAGGCCGAAAGCGTTTCTTATGCGGTATGCCAGTATTACGGCATTGAAACCGGTGAAAACAGCTTCGGCTATATCGCTAACTGGAGCAGCGGCAAGGAGCTGCCGGAGCTAAAGGCCAGCCTGGATACTATTCAAAAAACGGCCAGCAGCCTTATTTCCGATATTGACCGGAATTTTATGGAGATCTGCAAAGAGCGCGGAATTGACCTGACCGCCCAGCAGGAGTCTATTCCGGCTAACGATTCTATCGAGCAATTCGCCTCTGATATGTACGATTACATGGATCAGCTCTATCAGAACGGAGTAATGGCACATCCCTATTCTTTGGATTCTAAAGAGCAGACTGTGGCCGACCTTTCCCATGAGCTTCATCATGGGGAGTTTGCCGATGCACGAGATCGTCTCACTTATGTGGCCGGGATGGAGGGCGCACCGTCCGCCGAGGCTTTACTGTACCGGCTGGATCGTCTGGAACGTGCGCGGGAGGACGTGCTTATCTACCAAGTCCATGACAACGCGCAGTCCGTCAATGGCCGTGAGGAAAGCTATATCCAGGCATACGAAAAATCTGATGCAGGGGAGCCGGTTGCAAGGGAAATCATCTTTGCCGGTTCCAGGGAGCAATGCAGCGAACTATTGGAGCAGCTTAACGAGGGGCTGATAGGTTACAAGGATGTCTGGGCTTTGGGCGATCTGCCTTTGTCTGCGCCGGAAATATCACAACCGACAGAACAGCTCTGCGTTCTGGATGATTCGGTGTATCTCCATATCCAACGCTCGGATGAAGGATGGGACTACACATTTTATGATAAAGAAACCATGCGAGAAATGGATGGCGGACGTTTGGAAAGGCCGGAGCTGCCTGTTTCCACCGCCGCTTTGCAGATTTGTTCCATGCACGATAGGGGAGCAGAATCCATCAAACTGGCTCCGCTGTCTATGATCGAAACCTTACAAAATGCGGCCTATCAACAGTTGCAGGAACAGGGAATAGAACCGGAGTCGGAAAAGCCAAAACAACGCTACATGGCACACGCCAATCCCCGCGCCACCGGCGAACAGGATCGCTATTATATCCAGGCGTATGATTCTACCCCTGGTGGCCCCATCGCAGCGGAAATTGTCAGCTATGGCACGAAAGAAATGTGCGTGGAGGTGGCGGAACAGCTCAACAGCGGTGTCATTTCACGGGATGAAGCCCTCAAAAGACTGGAAGGTGACTTAACGCCGGATATTTCTTCCCAGACAGTTGAATCGCCGGTACAACAGGAAGAAGGGACTGAAGCTGTGGAAACACCACCCACCTCCATGTTGCCGGATGCGCCGGAGCAAACTCTGGATGAATACCCTACGCTGGATGAAACTCTGGGCGTGGCCGATCTGGAAGCCTGCGGCTATTTGGACGGCGATATGCTCCCGCTTTCTAAGGAGCAGGCAATGGCGCTGTTTGAAAAAGATTTGACGGTCTATGCCATTGTGGACGGAGGCACCGCCGAGATGCTCTTTGATCGGGAGGATTTTGATACCCAGGCCCCGGAGGTTTTGTTTGCTGTTTCCCGCGAGGAATGGGAGGCAAGCCCCCTGTTCCATGAAAAGATCATGGAGCGGCACGACCACCAGGAGGAACGGGAAGCCGCTTTTCTGTCCCATGAAGGAGACTGCTTTGCCATTTATCAGGTGAGCCAGAATGATCCGCAGCGTCTCCGATTTATGAATCTGGAATGGCTGCAATCGCATGGCCTGGCCGTAGAACGCGCCAACTATGATCTGGTCTATACCGGAGAGCTTACCGCTGGGGGAAGCACCGGGCAGACGCTGGAGGCGCTGTATGAGCAATTCAACCTCCATCACCCGGCAGACTACCACCACCCGTCCATGAGCGTCAGCGACATCGTTGCAGTCAAGCAAAACGGCGTGGTATCCTGCCATTACTGCGACAGCGTTGGTTTTCAGGCGATCACAGGCTTTCTCCCCCAGGACAATCCGCTGAAAAACGCGGAAATGGCAATGGAGGACGATTATGGCATGATTGACGGGATCATCAATAACGGCCCCAAGGAGCCTACCGTTGCCGACCTGGAAAAACAAGCCTGCTCCGGCCAGCCCATATCCCTCATGGATCTGGCCGATGCCGTTCACCGGGAGCAGAGGGAAAAGAAAAAGTCTGTGGTGGAACAGCTTAGAAACCAACCGAAACAAGAACACAAAAAAACAGCGCCGAAAAAGAGCGCGGAAAGGGAGCTTTGATGATGGAAAACTTTACGTTTGAAGAAATGAATCTGATGTGCATTTACAATACCGGGACACGGGAGGGCCTGATGGACGCGCTCAAAGAAATGCGTGGCTATCTGGAACCGGATGAGGCGGAGCTTTTAGCTCTGACCGATTCTACACTGGAAAAGCTCACCCGCGTGAGCGATGAAGCGTTTGACGCGCTGGAGCTGTACCCGGATTTTGGAGACGAGGAGGATACGGATGCCGAGTAAACTGCAAAGCTATACACAGATGGCCGAGAGCGTCGCGTCCGGGCTGACTGGCAGCTACCAGCGGTGGACGGCCTTTCTGACTACGGCGGCGCGGCTTTATAAATACCCCTTCCCGGAGCAGATGATGATTTTCGCCCAGCGACCCGATGCTACGGCCTGCGCGGATTACGACCTTTGGAATCACACCATGCGCCGGTATGTACGGCGCGGCTCCAAGGGAATTGCCCTCATTGATGACAGCGGTGACAGGCCGCGTCTGAAATATGTATTTGATGTTTCTGACACTGGCGGGCGTGAAAACGCCCGTCAGCTCTATCTCTGGCAGTACCACCCAGAGCATGAGGACACGGTTACGGCGGCTTTGGAGAACGCTTATGAAATTTCCGGCGAGCATGGCCTTGCCGACCAGCTTGAAAAGGTTGCGGCCCAGCTTGCCGATGAGTATTGGATGGAAAACCAGCGTGACATCCTCCACATCGTTGACGATAGTTTTCTGGAGGAGTATGATGATTTCAACATCGGAGTGGCTTTCCGAAGTGCCGCGACGGTCAGCATCGCCTATTCGCTGATGTCCCGCTGTGGCCTGGAGCCGGAAACCTATTTCAACCATGAGGACTTTTTAAGCATCTTCGATTTCAATACGCCCGCTGTGGTCAATGCCCTTGGCACAGCGGTCAGCCAGTCCAGCCAGCAGGTACTGCGGCAGATTGGCGCAGCCATCAAGCATTATGAATATGAAAGGAGCCAGACGAATGAACGAACTGACCTATATCCAGAACGGAGATTACCAGATTCCCAACCTGATCTTGGAGGAACAGGCCGAGGCGAAGCCCCTGAGCAAGTACGGCAGGATGCGGAAGAACTATCTGAAGGAGCATCGGACGGTGCTTTACAACAACCTTCTGCTGTCCGGGAAGCTGACGGCACATCTGCAGGAGATCGACGAGACAGCGAACCGTCGATTGGAGCAGATGATGCCGGAACTGGCAAAGGCGGCGGGCGTGACCGAGAGCCTGAAAGCCAGCGACCCGATGAAGTGGGTGGGCCTGATGAACAACTGCAAGGCCCAGGCCGAGGAAATGATCTTGACGGAACTTATATACAACTGACCCTGCCCCTGTTCCTTTCGGAACAGGAACAGATCAAAGCAATTAACGAAGCGGAGAGCCGACAGCCCTCCGCTTTTTCTATGCCCCAGGCCGAAAAGAGAAAACCCCAGGAGGCCGAGAAACCGGCCCCGGCTGTACCAGCGCCGGAAGCTGCGCGGCCTGCTGATCCCCAGGCCGCTTTGGACGCTGCCATTCAGGAGTGGAACGGCGATCTTTCCAGCAAACACGCGGTAGTCCGCTACATGAAAGACCATGCCCGTGAGAAAGGTACGGCGGCATGGCTCAAACAGGAATATGGTGATGATCTTCCGGCGTTTCCGGTTCCAAGCGGCTTTACCGATGTTTCCTGGCCCAAGGTACAGCGCCGGATTGCCCAGCTTATTAAAGAAGATCGGTTCTACACCCAGGAGGAACACGACAACCTGGATGATATTGACCCTGTTGCCATCCGGGATGCCCTGGCCCAGCGCGGCATTGTAAATGGGGAGCTGGTTGACCCGGAGGCATTGGAGCGTGACCCGTTCATTCAGCAAGTGACCGCTGATGCAGCGCGGATTGCCCAAGAGGAAGAAGAACCTCGCTTCTCTGTCACAATAACCAGCGATGCCTTTCCCGACCCGGAGGATGCTTTTGCGATATGGGATTCCTCCATAGATAACTACTATGCCGATGTGGATGGGAGAATTGTCACATTCCCTGATGAGGCGAAAGCAGAAATATATCTGGCGCAACTGGAGGGGAACCCTGTCGCTGCACCTGATCTGTCCGGCCAGCCCGTGACCCGCCAGGGCGATACCATTACCATTGGGGACGGCCCCGCCACACATGAGATCGACATTACCGTGTCGGATGAGGGATGGAAGCAGATTCAGGAAGTAATCCCTGATACCGCACCACCGGCCCGCGACCCGCTGGTCCCGGCCTATGAAATCGGCACCAGAGTTTATGTGGACGATAAGCCCTACGAGGTCGTCCAAATCAGTGATTGGAATGTCACGATTATGGATCGCTCTCTGCCGAATCCTCCCCGCCGTGTGGAAAGCAAGGATGCTTTTGAAAACCTGTTAAGGCAGGACTACCGCAACGGCCCTATCACCGAGTTTTTCTCCGCTGATCTGGAAAAAGCAGACGCGGATTTGCGGGAAGTGCTGACCTCTGGTTTGCTCACTGACCGTGATAAAATGTATATTTCCGGCTGGCTGCGCTCCGGTGAGGGCAATACCCACATTGCACAGCGGCTTTCTGATTCTTTTCCAGAACGTGCCGAAATGATGGAATTGATTACTGGAGAAATGGCTGATTACTTTACTTCCACTACCGGCATAGAGGTTGAGCTTCTGGATAAGTACAACACAAGGCTTTCTATGTCCTGGAATGAAGCTGTTCCGATTCTCCGCGCTCTATACCAGCAGGAGCTTGATGGTTTTTCCCATGATCCGGTACGACCTGAACCGGCCCATCTGGAGGGTGTGCCGGTTTATCAGGTAGGCGATACCGTGACGCTGCCCTTTGATGACCGGGAGATCTCCGGCACGATTGGCTATATCGGTGAAACAAGTATCCGCATTGACACCGGCCCCTACTCCTGGAGCCATGAAACCATGAACCGGGAACAGTTTGAGGAACATCTGCGCCAAGATGAGCGAAACGCCCACTTGTTCCAGCCAGCGCCCGCCGAACATGCACAGCCAGAAATCACAGCAGAGACGGAAACGGTCTATCCGGGAGAGAAAAACGGCCTGCCCTATGACATTGTGGTGGAACGGCTGCATATTGAGGAACCGGAGCCTACTCCGCCAACCCCCACCGCTGACAATTTCCACATCACAGACGAGCATCTGGGCGAGGGTGGCCCAAAACAGAAATTCCGCGCCAATATCATGGCGATCCAGCTTTTGAAAAAATGCGAGGAAGAACACCGCCAGGCCACGCCGGAGGAGCAGAAAATTCTTTCCGGGTATGTGGGCTGGGGCGGTCTGGCCGATGCGTTTGATGAAAGCAAACCGGCCTGGGCAACGGAATATCTTGAGCTGAAAACCGTACTGACACCGGCAGAATATGATTCTGCGCGGGCATCCACCTTAAACGCCCACTACACAAGCCCCACCGTTATCAAAGCAATCTATGAGGCTGTGGGGAAAATGGGCTTTACCACTGGCAACATTCTGGAACCGGCCTGCGGCGTTGGTAACTTCTTCGGGATGCTGCCGGAGGAAATGTCCGCTTCCCGGCTGTACGGCGTGGAGCTGGATTCCATCAGCGGGCGGATTGCCAAGCAGCTCTATCCTAAGGCGGACATTACCGTTGCGGGCTTTGAAAAGACTGACCGGAGGGACTTCTACGATCTTGCTATCGGAAATGTGCCTTTCGGCCAGTACAAGGTATCTGACCGGGCCTATGACAAGCTGGGCTTTTCCATCCACGATTACTTTTTTGCAAAGGCTCTGGATCAGGTGCGCCCCGGCGGTGTGGTGGCCTTTGTCACTTCCCGCTATACGATGGATAAGCAATCGCCGGAGGTGCGGCGGTATATCGCAGAGCGGGCCGAGCTGTTAGGCGCGATCCGCCTCCCCAACAATGCGTTCAAAGCCAATGCCGGGACGGATGTTGTTTCGGATATTCTGTTTTTACAAAAGCGTGACCGGCCTATTGTCATTGAACCGGACTGGGTACACCTGGGGAGAAATGAGGATGGCTTTGCCATCAACAGCTATTTTCTCTCCCACCCGGAAATGGTGCTGGGTACTCCCACATCAGAAAGCACACAGTACGGGAAACAGGATTATACCGTTGCCCCCATTGAGAGTCTGAACCTTGCCGACCAGCTCCATGATGCGGTCAAATACATTCACGGACAGTATCAGGAGGCCGAGCTGCCGGAGCTGGGCGAGGGTGAGGACATCGACACCTCTATCCCTGCCGACCCCAATGTAAAAAACTATTCCTATACCGTGGTGGACGGTGAAGTGTACTTCCGGGAAAACAGCCGTATGGTAAAGCCCGATCTGAACGCCACCGCCAAAGAGCGCGTGAAAGGTCTGGTGGAGCTGCGGGAATGTGTGCAGCGCCTGATCGCCCTCCAGTTGGGAGATTCGGACGCGGTATCCATCCATTTAGAGCAAAACCGGCTGAACCAGCTTTACGATGCGTTCACCGACAAATACGGCCTTATCAACAGCCGAGGCAATGCGCTGGCCTTTGCCGATGACAGCTCCTATTATCTGCTCTGTTCCCTGGAAGTGCTGGACGAGGAAGGCCGGTTGGAGCGCAAGGCGGATATGTTCACCAAACGCACGATCAAGCAGCACACTGCTGTTACCAGCGTGGACACCGCAAGCGAGGCCCTGGCTGTCTCCATTTCGGAGAAAGCCCGCGTGGATATGGAATATATGTCCCGACTTTCCGGCAAGGATGAACAGACCATTGCCGCCGAGCTGCGGGGCGTGCTGTTTTTGGACTTCGACCTGGGGCCGGGTGGGTTTAAGACCTACCGTACCGCCGATGAATTTCTTTCCGGCAATGTCCGGGAAAAGCTCGCCAGGTATCAGAAGGTTTTGGAAAGCCTGTCCGCAGACGATCCGCTGTATGCCGCTGCGAAATCGAATGTGGAGGCATTGAAAGCGGCCCAGCCCAAAGACCTGGACGCTTCGGAGATTGATGTCCGGCTGGGCGCGACCTGGGTGGATAAAAGCTATATCCAGCAGTTTATGTATGAGCTGCTGGATACGCCGAATTACTTAAAAGGGTCTATCCAGGTCAATTTTTCAGAGTTTACCGCCGAGTGGAACATCACCGGAAAAAGTGCAATTTCTTCTAACAATATCGCGGCCTATACCACCTACGGCACAGAACGGGCCAACGCTTACCGCATCCTGGAGGATACCTTAAACCTCCGGGATGTCCGCATTTATGACACCGTTGAAGATCCGGACGGCAAAGAACGCCGCGTCCTGAACCAGAAAGAAACCACCCTGGCCCAGCAGAAACAGCAGGCCATCAAAGACGCTTTCCGGGACTGGATATGGCGTGACCCGCAGCGCAGGCAGGCGTTGGTACAGAAATACAATGAGCTGTTCAATGCCACCCGTCTTAGAGAATATGACGGAAGCCATATCACCTTTGGGGGCATTAACCCGGAGATAAGGCTGCGGCCCCACCAGCTTAACGCTATCGCCCATATCCTCTATGGCGGCAATACGCTGTTAGCCCATGAGGTAGGCGCGGGCAAGACCTTTGAAATGGTAGCCGCTGCAATGGAGAGCAAACGGCTGGGCCTGTGCCAGAAATCCCTCTTTGTGGTGCCGAACCATCTGACCGAGCAATGGGCGTCGGAGTTTCTGCGGCTCTATCCTTCGGCCAATATCCTGGTGGCAACGAAAAAAGACTTTGAAACCCGCAACCGCAAGAAGTTTTGCTCCCGCATTGCCACCGGCGATTATGATGCGGTTATCATCGGACACAGCCAGTTTGAGCGGATTCCGGTATCCGCCGAGCGCCAGGAACGGCTCCTTCAGGAACAGATTTGGGAGATCGAGGATGGCCTGGCGGAGCTAAAAGCCAGCAACGCAGAACGCTTTACCATCAAGCAGCTTGAAAAGACAAAGAAATCCCTGGAGGCGCGGCTGGATAAGCTGCACAAGGGAGAAAGAAAGGATGATGTCGTTACTTTTGAGCAGTTGGGCGTTGACCGGCTCTTTGTAGACGAGGCGCACAGCTATAAAAATTTGTTTCTATACACAAAAATGCGGAACGTGGCGGGCATTTCTACCACCGAGGCGCAGAAATCTTCGGATATGCTCTTAAAATGCCGCTATCTGGATGAAATGACCGGAGGCAAAGGCGTGGTATTCGCCACCGGTACGCCGGTGAGCAATTCCATGACCGAGCTTTACACCATGATGCGCTATCTCCAGCACGATATGCTGAAACGCAACCACCTGACCCATTTCGACAACTGGGCCAGCACCTTCGGAGAAACCACAACCGCTATCGAGCTGGCCCCGGAGGGAACCGGTTACCGGGCGCGGACGCGCTTCGCAAAGTTTTTTAACCTGCCGGAGCTTATGACCATCTGGAAAGAGTCGGCAGACATCAAGACTGCCGATCAGCTTAACCTTCCCACACCGGAAGTCGTGTTCCACAACGAGGTGGCCCACCCTACGGAGCATCAGCAGGCAATGGTGCAGGAGCTTTCCGAGCGGGCCGCAGAAGTCCATTCCGGCAAGGTGGAACCCTGGCAGGATAATATGCTCAAGATCACCAGCGACGGGCGCAAGCTGGGCCTTGACCAGCGTATCTTAAATCCCATGCTCCCGGATGACCCCAGCAGCAAGGTCAACCAATGCGTGGAGAACATCACGCAGATCTGGCAGGACGGCCAGGGGGATAGGCTGACACAGCTTGTTTTCTGTGACATTTCCACCCCCAAAGCAGCGCCCTCAAAGCGGGTGGCCAAAGCTGCCGGTGGGCTGGACAGCCCGGAGCTTCGGGCGCTGGAGCTGCTGACGGAGTCGGGGGACACGGAACGACCATTCAGCGTTTATGAGGATATTCGGGAAAAACTCATTGCCCGTGGCATCCCTGCAGAAGAAATCGCTTTTATCCACGATGCCAATACGGAGGCCAGGAAGAAAGAGCTGTTTACCAAAGTACGCAGCGGACAGGTGCGCGTCCTCATGGGCAGCACATTCAAGATGGGCGCGGGCATGAATGTCCAGGATCGGCTGATTGCCCTGCATGATTTGGACTGCCCCTGGAGGCCCGGTGATCTGGAACAGAGAAAAGGCCGAATTGTCCGCCAGGGCAACCAGAACCCCACTGTCCACGTTTACCGCTATGTCACCGAGGGAACCTTTGACAGCTACTTATGGCAGACCGTGGAGAACAAGCAGAAATTCATCAGCCAGATTATGACCTCAAAATCCCCGGTGCGCTCCTGTGACGATATAGACGAAACGGCGCTGTCCTATGCGGAGATCAAGGCGCTGTGTGCCGGTGATCCGAGAATCAAAGAAAAGATGGACTTGGATATTGATGTGTCACGGCTGAAGCTCTTAAAAGCCAACCACCAGAGCCAGCAATACCGGTTGGAGGACAATCTGCTGAAATATTTTCCAGAACAGATCGAGCAGAACAAGGGCTACATTGTCGGATTTGAAAAGGACTTGGAAACGCTGGCCGCTCACCAGCCCCCAGAGGGCGAGTTTGCCGGGATGTTCATTCGGGGGGATACCCTCACCGATAAGGACAACGCTGGTGCTGCTATCTTAGAAGCCTGCAAGGAGGTCAAAGGAACCGAAGCAACGGAGATCGGCAGCTACCGGGGCTTTACCATGTCCCTCTCCTTTGAGGGCTTTCATCATCAGTTGACCCTGAAAGGAGAAATGAGCTACAAAGTCGAGTTAGGCCCGGATGCCCGCGGCAACCTTACCCGTATCGACAACGCCCTGGCCGGGATGCCGGATCGCTTAAAAGCGGTACGCGCCCAACTTGATAATCTCTATCAGCAGCAGGCGGCGGCAAAGGCAGAGCTTGGCAAACCCTTCCCCCAGGAAGCGGAGCTTCAGCAAAAAAGCGCCCGTCTTGCAGAGCTGAACGCGCTGTTGGATATGGACGGAAGCAAAGCAGCCCCGCAGCAAGTGGCAAAGCGGCTGGCAAAATCAGAGCGGCCCTCCGTTCTGGATGGATTGAAAGCTCCTGGCAGACCCGGCCCCCATGCAGGGAAAAAGCAAAAAGTAGAAAGAGAGGTGCGTTGATGGCCCATAGGAAACGGACGGTTCAGCTTCATTTCATGGTCACAGAGCATGAGCGTGAGCTGATCCGTCAAAAAATGGAGCAGCTCGGCACAAATAACCTGGGCGTGTATCTCCGCAAGATGGCGATTGACGGTTACATTGTGAAGCTGGATCTGCCGGAGCTTCGGGAGCTTCTTTCGCTGCTGCGGCGCTCCAGCAATAATATCAACCAAGTGGCCCGCCGGGTGCATCAGACCGGGAATGTTTACGACACGGATTTGGAGGATATTCTCCAAAAACAAGAGGAACTTTGGGCCGGGATGAATGAGATACTGGCCCGTCTCGGCGGGCTTTCCTGAATGGGGACTGATTCCCCTAAAATGGAGGGGGAACGGCCAGCAATGCGGCTGCTCTCCCTCCGCTTTTTTATGCCGGTGACAACATTGCTAAAATCGGACGGGGCCGCTAAAATGAGGTCAGAAAGGAGTTGAGGCTGCGGTGCTGACGTATGAACAGGTATTTGAAATCTTCAAGGAGTTTCTGTCCTTGGATCAGGATATAGAGATCGTCCAGACAAAGCGGGGCTATCTGCATATCGTGTGGGACTGGAACAGCCCTTATTGTGAAGGAGGCCGTCTCGCCCAGGGGCCGGAGGACTTGTTTGATCTGCTGTTAGAGGACTGCCAGAGCTATTATGAGCTGGAGCTGACAAAGGGACGGCGGGAACTGACGGTGGAGGACGTAAAACAGGCCAGCGTAAAATGCAGGCCCTACTTAGAAAAAAGATGGGAGGTTGAAAAGAAATGAAGCTGTTATTCAAGATTTTGGCCGCGCCGGTGGTCGTGGTTCTGACGGTGTTTGTCTGGCTGTGCGCCCTGATGCTCCACATTTCCGCATTTATCTTTGGGCTGGCCGGAACGGTGGTGGGCCTGCTTGGGCTGGCGGTGCTGGTCACTTACTCGGTGAAGAATGGCATCATCCTTCTGGTGATCGCGTTCCTGGTCAGCCCTCTCGGACTTCCCATGCTGGCGGTTCGGATATTGGGGCTGTTGCAGGATGCAAATTATGCGCTGCGGGATTTTATAAGAGGCTGATAGAAAATGGCGGTCAACTTCCCTTTGGAGGTTGGCCGCGCTTCTTTTTTTGCCGGAAATTACAGAAAGCCCTTATAAAATTCCGCTCTTTTCTCATGGTTATTGAGGGAGCTATGCTCCATTTCTGAAATGGAAATGGCCGGAGGCAATCACTTTATCCGGCAGCGCGAAAAGCTGCCCGGATTTGGGGCATGATTCCCCAAAACAAGCGGCAAAAGCCACTGAAAACAGGCAAAGGAGGTACTACGACACATGGGATAAGATAATTTCAGCCGGAAAACTATTCCGGTGCGTTGGTTCTGCTATTTACTTTCTTGCTAATTTCGGATATAATATTAGCACGAAAGGAATGATACCATGAACCAATTTGAACAGCTCGACCAACTGATTGAGGAACATGGCGGCACGATCCAGACATTCCAGGTGTTGGAGGCCGGAATCAGCAAGCCCACTTTTTATGCGTATGTAAAAGAAAATGGATTGGAACAGGCGGCGCATGGCATTTACGTTTCACCGGATGCCTGGACGGATACCATGTATCTGCTGCATTTACGCTGCGGTCAGGCTGTATTCTCCCATGAAACGGCGCTATTCTTTCACGATCTGACTGACCGGGAGCCGCTTAAGTATTCCATTACCGTCAAGACCGGCTACAATCCCTCCCGATTGCGGGAGGATGGTGTTCAGGTCTATACCGTGAAAAAGGAGCTGCACGAGGCAGGCGTGACCACCGCAAAAACCCCCTTCGGCCATGCAGTGCCGGTCTACGATATGGAGCGGACAATCTGTGATCTGTTACGCAGCCGGAGCCATATTGAAATTCAGGTGCTTCAGGGAGCCTTAAAACAGTACGCCAGAAGAAAAGATAAGAATCTGCGGACGCTGATGCAGTATGCGGCCATGTTCCATGTAGAAAAAATGCTTCGGCAGTATTTGGAGGTGCTTCTGTAATGATAACAACAGCAAGACAACTGAAAGATTTGATCCGCAACCTGTCAAAGAAGAAATCCGCAGACGCACAGATTTTAATGCGGAATTACATGATGGAGCGTT
>Ga0129308_1000621_pt1 | contig 49589 bp, 41 predicted proteins | sample L827metagenome_FD_94440 | JGI IMG/M metagenome (GOLD analysis project Ga0129308, IMG submission 94440) | Ring-tailed lemur group fecal microbial communities from Wisconsin, USA - L827 metagenome | ecosystem: Host-associated > Mammals > Digestive system > Large intestine > Fecal | place: USA... | reverse complement strand
TCTTTATCAGCTGTCGGACTTTTTATACCGTTATTATGGAAAAAAGGTTATCATTCTGTTAGACGAATATGATACACCAATGCAGGAAGCCTATGTGGATGGATACTGGGATGAATTGGTTGCATTTACCAGAAGCCTTTTTAATTCCACCTTTAAAACGAATCCCTACTTGGAACGTGGTATTATGACAGGAATCACCCGAATCAGTAAAGAGTCTATTTTTTCTGATTTGAATAATCTGAAAGTGGTAACAACCACATCGGATGAGTATGCAACATCATTTGGCTTTACAGAAGAGGAAGTGTTTGCAGCTCTTGAAGAATGTAATCTTATTAAAGAAAAGGATTGTGTGAAAAGGTGGTATGATGGTTTTATTTTTGGTGAGCATAAAGATATCTATAATCCATGGTCTATTCTAAATTTTTTAGATACAGGAAAATTTAGCACCTATTGGGCGAATACCAGTTCCAACAGTTTGGTAGGAAAGCTGATACGTGAAGGCAGCCGGCAAATAAAGATACCTTTTGAAGGACTATTAAAAGGGGAACATTTAAAATGTCCGATTGATGAACAGATTGTTTATAACCAGCTTGATAACAGCGAAAATGCCATCTGGAGTTTATTGCTTGCCAGCGGTTATTTAAAAGTGCTGGCTTATGAGGACGAGGGAATGTTTGAAGACGGCAGAGAGCCGTTGTATGAACTTGCTCTTACCAATTATGAAGTGGAACGAATGTTTAAAAGTATGGTACGCAGCTGGTTTGAACCTGTGGAGACAGACTACAATGATTTTGTGAAGGCGCTGCTGATGGGAGATGTGGACGCCATGAATGTTTATATGAATCGTGTAGCATTGCAGACATTCAGTTACTTTGATACGGGAAAACGTGTCTTTGGACCGGAGCCGGAGCGGTTTTATCATGGTTTTGTGTTAGGATTGCTGGTGGAACTACAGGATAAATATATTATAACATCTAACCGGGAAAGTGGTTTTGGGAGATATGACGTTATGCTGGAGCCCAAAAATCCGCAGGAAAACCACGCAATTATATTAGAGTTTAAAGTGCACAATCCGAGGAAAGAAACTTCGTTAGAGGAAACGGTACAGGCAGCCCTTGCGCAGATAAAGGAGAAGCATTACGAGGAGCAGCTTGCAGCCAGAGGAATATCGAGGCAGCAGGTTCACTGTTATGGATTTGCATTTGAAGGGAAAAATGTACTGATTGATGTGGATAATGATAAAGAAAAGCGAGACCATGGCAGAGATTAAGGGTATCAGAGGGATTAGAGATAAGAAAAAAGTACAGAAAATATAGGAATTTCTAATTTTGCCATGTTCAAACCTAAAAAAGAATGCTAATATAATGTTGCACGCCGAAATGGGTATGAAGCATCATTCGTATCTGTGCATCATACAGGATATAGTGACAGAGGGAATACTCAGCTATATCCTGTATTTTATTAAATGAAAATAGCGTGCAGTTTGAAAAAATACTAAGTTTTCCGGTTCTGATATTTCCGAACCAGAAAAAATATGTTATAAAAATAAAGTTAACCGTTTCAAATACAGGATACAATGAGAGCGACATCTCTCTGTTGTATCCTGTATTTTTTTTGAAGAACTTGCTCATGATGAGTATGTTGTCATGGGACACCCGGCAGGGTGTCCCATAATCGGTTGTAAAACGGTAAAATCATCAAGAGTATTTTTTGAAATACTGAAATAAATATAAAAACCACGACACCATAGCAAATACCTCCCGTTATCATTATATGTTGCGTTATCAGCTTTTATGTAAAAGGAAATTGCCAAACAGCCCGTATTTTTTATAAATATTTAATAATAGTATTGATTGACACTGCATAGGATAAGTGGTAGTATCTAACATAAAGACACGTAGTATTCAAAACTATGTTATCTGGAAAAATAAACCGTAATAAAGATACCATAAAAGGAGGAACTTATGATGCAGATAACCATTCGGGAACCGGGGAGCGCCATCACCCATTTCATCGCCATGCTGGCGGCAGCTTTGGCAGCTGTCCCTCTTTTGGCAAAAGCAGAATTAAACAGCAGCAGTGAGGCAGTCGGCGCCATGATGGTGTTTATGGGCAGTATGATACTGCTTTATGGGGCGAGCACGCTTTATCATTCTGTGGTAGTCAGGGAAAAGGTATTGAAGATTTTTAAGAAAATAGACCATATGATGATTTTCATTTTGATTGCCGGCTCCTATACCCCGGTGTGTCTGCTGGTGTTAGGGGGAAAATCAGGAAAAATCCTTCTTGCAGCAGTCTGGGGGCTTGCCATTGCGGGAATGCTCTTTAAGGCATTCTGGGTAACCTGCCCGAAATGGGTGTCCTCCGTGATTTATATATCCCTAGGTTGGGCTTGCGTCTTTGTGTTTGGCCAGCTTTTAGAGGAACTTTCCGCAGCGGCGTTCTTCTGGCTGTTCCTTGGCGGTGTGGTTTACACCGTGGGAGGCGTGATTTATGCGCTGAAGCTTCCTATATTTAATGCAAAGCATGAATTTTTTGGTTCCCATGAGGTATTTCATCTGTTTGTCATGGGCGGAAGCCTCTGCCATTTCATTTTTATGTATCAGTACGTGGCGTAGCAAGCGCCTGCTTCATGGCAAATTTTTCGTGATACATCATCTTATCGGCACGGCGCAGGGTATCGTTTAAATCATAATCGAGCTCTTTGTCGTATGCCTCATATCCGCATGCAATCTGAATGGTAAAATTCGTGGGGTGTTCTTCGTTGTGCCGGGACACCTCTTCGTGAAGCTTTTTTACACGGGAAGCGCATTCCCTTAAGGAAACTTTGTTCAAGAGAACACAAAATTCATCTCCGCCCATCCGATAGCATTTCCCAATAGCGCCGAAAACCTCTTCAATGAGGCTGGCGCTGTTGGTGATATAGCGGTCTCCCATTTCGTGTCCAAGAGTGTCATTGCAGCGTTTCAGGTTGTTGAGGTCGAACATAACTACAATGTGGTCCTCCGGTCTGAAATTGCTGTGGGAAATGTACTCGGCGTAGGCTGCCCGGTTGTAAAGTCCGGTGAGCTGGTCATGGTAAGCCATCTGTTCAAAGCGTTTTGCCTGCATTCCAATCGCCATAAGCCTGCGGGCTTCCCGGAAGGACATAAAGCCGAGAACAGAGATGTAAACCGTAAAGCCTAACATACCCAGCATTGTGGCGGAGGTGCTGTGGGAGGCATAGTAAATGAGAAGGTCTGCAATTAAGCCGATGAGGCAGCAGCCCATGCCGAAAATGGTAATTTTTAACTGACCGTGCAGCCCGGCTGTCTTGATTTCGTAGATAATCATGGGAATGATTAAGACCACAAGAGAACCCATGACGGCATGATTCATCCATAAAACCTCCCGGAAATCAGCGATATTGGAAAGCTGTAAAATGACGGACAGCAGGATTACAAAAATACTGAGGAAGCAGGGCACATACCAGAGAATATGCTCTTTTTTGGTAAATAACTCTTTTACATAAAGAATAAAGGGAATGCAGACTAAAAATAAGGTGAAATACGGGATATAGGCAAGGGTGATGCTGTGGGGGAACAGCAGTCCGGTGGTGTCTATATCCGTTATCTTCCAAATTCCCATGTTGATGGAGAAGAGCCCCATCATAAGCAGACTCTTGTTTATCTCAGAGTTACGGTAGTTGGTAAGGACAAACAGGGAAAAAAGAATACCTAAAAAGACGGTTATCAGGCTTAAGATAAACGTAGGTATATTTTTTCCCATAAGCTCCACCCAGATGCTTAAAACAGAGCCAAAATAAAACGTAGGTTCAATCTCGATAGAAGTCTTATAGACCGGGATAATGTCAATCTTAAAATCGGCTCCGGCGTCGCTGGCATAGATGGGAATGGTATGCAAGTCGTTTCCCGGTGTTTTTCCGAAAGGATTGCTTTTACTTGGTTCTACGCGGTAAATGCAGCTGCCGTTTACATCGACCTCCACATTCTGGTGGATGGTATAGAAAATCAACGTATTCCCGTTTTCCGGCAAATCGCTAAAATGGAGTGTGTATTCTGTTTTTACACCTGCGGGTGCAGAAGAGTCCTCTATCGTACGGACAGAATAATCCGTCAGTATTTCGTAGCCTGTATGGGAACGAACCTCTAAGACGTCATTTTTTAACTGGGTCACTGTCAGAAACAGGACAAATATGAGCAGGAAACTGCAAATGGCATAGGATATATGGACAAATCTTTTCAGCATGGATATCATACTCCTTCTTTGGGGGTTCTAATAGTAAAAACTTACTTTAGTACTATTTTAACACATTTTGACGATAGGTATATCATTATTTTTCAAAAAATAGAAGAAAATAGTCTGTTTCCTGATATTGTATTCATTTGCGAAAAGAGGTATCATATCTGCAGGGCGGCGCCGATAGGGCATAGCGGTACCGGAAAAATATTTTCAGAGGGAGTTAAGACATGAGATACCAGTTAGAAAATGAACAATTTAAAGTAGAAATCGACTCTTTTGGAGCGGAGTTAAAAGCAGTTACAAGAAAAAGCGACGGCAGAAATTACCTGTGGTACGCAGATGAAAAATACTGGGGCAGAACCTCCCCGGTGCTCTTTCCCTTTGTGGGAGCGCCGAAAAATAAGGAATACCGTTATGACGGCAGGACTTATGCCATGGGGCAGCACGGTTTTGCCAGGGATATGGAGTTTACTTTAGAGAAACAGGAGGAAAATAATATCTGGTTTTTCTTAAATTCCACAGAGGAAACCTTAGCGAAATATCCGTTTTCTTTCTGTCTGCACATCGGCTATGAGCTGGTGGAAAACGAAGTAAAGGTATTATGGAGAGTGGAAAATACGGACAGCAAAGAAATGTATTTTTCCATCGGGGCGCATCCGGCATTTCTCTGTCCGATAAACGGGGAAGCTGATAAACTGGGCTATGGACTGCAGTTTGGCGGGCTGACGGATTGTGTTCACCATCACGGAAATACGCCGGAGGGAATGGCGGTGATGGAGGACGAGATTTTGCCGCTTGCGGATGGAAAGGTGACCTTTACGCCGGGATTTTTTGATAAATGCACTTACATGGTGGAGGGAAAACAGACCGGGGAGGTTTCCCTGCTGGATAGAGAGGGAAATCCTTATGTGACGGTGTTGTTCGACGCCCCTCTTTTTGCAGTCTGGTCGCCGGAGGGGAAAAATGCGCCGTTCGTCTGCATTGAGCCATGGTACGGCAGGTGCGATGCGGTGGATTTCTGCGGCACTTTAGAGCAGCGGGATTATGAAAATAAATTGTCTGTCGGGGAGAAATTTGCGGCTGAGTACCGGATGAAGTTTCTGTAGACTGAAGCAGTAGGTTTGCAGTCTGCGTTTTTTTTCGCCTGAGGCAGAGAAAAATGTGACGTAATCATTATTGTCATAATAAGACAGCATAAGCTATGGACAGCGGAGATTGTGTGTAAGAAGCATAGTCTCCGCTGCTTTTGCATATATTTTCCATATATCCTTAAGGCAGGTAAAAGGTCATGGTGAATTTACAGAATAAAATGAAAGCAAGAGATGCAAAAGGAAACCCGGCACATGCGATTTTTCTATCCGTCTTTGTCATGTTTGTTATCAGCGGGCTGCTGCTGCTGTTTCTGGCAATGCTGCTCTACAAGATGGATTTGAGCGAGGGAGCGGTGAAAATCGGAGTTGTGGTGATTTATGTGATTTCCGGCGTTATCGGCGGAGTGATTATGGGAAAGGTCATGAAGGAGCAGAAGTTTTTGTGGGGGCTTGCAGCGGGGGTGCTTTATTTTGTGATTTTGCTCCTGGTATCGCTGCTGGTGAAGGGCGGCTTTGAAATGGAACTGACGAAGGTGCTCACGACAGCTATTTTATGCGGGGCTTCGGGTATGGCTGGAGGGATGATTAGTTAGTGTACTGTCTCGTTGATAATTAGGCAAAACTACTTGTTTATTCGCCCATCTGCGGCGTTGGATTTTCTAGCCGTAGCCACCGCTGCGCCGTCAAAAATCCGCCTTGCAGATGAACGAATATCCTGCGTAGTTTTGCCCAATATCAGCGAGACAGTACACTAGATATGATTCTTTCGGAATATATAAGAAAATAGAAAAACTTACGTTGCGAAGCCTTATACAGCAGTATAAACTTAAGTTACAGATAAATTTAAGAAAAACGGAAGAAAAGGAGAGATGGTTATGAGTTATCTGAAAAAAAGGATTGCTGTATTTTTATGTATGGTAATGGCGTTTACCACAGTATTTTTCGTAACGCCGCAGGAGCAGGCACTGGCTGCATCGAAGGTTCAGTTTTCATGGAGCTTTGGATTGTACAACAGCACAGTGAAAGAGGCACAGATAGAGTTAGGCGCAGAGGACTTGTATATAGGGGACTATATACAGGCATATACCAGTGGAGCAACCTATAAGAACTATGGGTATCTGTCTTCTGCCAGCGGAGTGACGTATAAAAGCAGCAATAAAAACATTATTGCGGTAGACAGCAAAGGAAAACTGACCGCAAAAAAAACAGGAACGGCAACGATTACCGTAAAATATAAAGGTCAGACTGGAAAATGCAAGCTGGAGGTTGTGAATAGCCTTGCAGCAGTCCGGGCTAAGGTAGAAGATTTCGAAAACAGAGTGAAGGTCTGCAAGAACCTGGTCAGCGCATATGGAACAGGTATTACGAATGAAAACCGCTATAAGGTTTTGAAGGCATATAAGAATTATCTGAAAGTAAATTATGGTCCTTCTCCGATTTACGCAGATATTTCTACCTCATATAATGAAACAAGTATAAGGATAAAAACGAACTATTATATTTACAATACGGCAGCAGGGCGGGCAAAGGTAGTTAATCAGGCAATAAATGAGTACAAGGAAGAAAGAAACCCGTTATCAACTCAGCAGGGAAAGCATTTTAAAATAAAATCTATTACAGGAAAGGGAACGAGCGTTACCGTCACATTAAAATCAAAGGTGACAGCGGAGCAGATTGTAGGGATACAGTTTTATGACGCTTATAGTGATGAAGTGTCCGCAAAGAAAACTTCTACCGTAAAATTCCCGATGTATATTGTTGACAAAAACAATAAGCGGGAACAGGTAACTGCCACTGTAAAAAAAGGCAGTAACAAAATTACAATCAAAACGCCGAAGCTGAAGAAAGGGGCTGCTTATCAGCTGACAGGCGATGGCTGGTTAGACCCGAAATATAATAAGTGTTCCTTTAAAGCAAAATAACAATGAAAACAAAAAACACAGGAAAAAAGAAAAAACAACATTTTAACGACTTACTTTTACCCATTGTAGCAGTACTCTGTATTATGCCCTTTACCGTATATCTGGCAGAATATGATTACGGCTACAGTGGCTACCTGTGGCATTCGGACAACAGTATCATGCAGGAATTTTATGCGTATTACCGCAGCATTTTCTTCCTGGTGATACTGTTTTTCGTGCTGGTGGTGCTGGCATTCCGGTTTGCCATAGACAGGGAACATATCAGAAAATCAAAGGCTTTTCTGCCTCTTTTGGCGTATGTGCTGCTTGCGCTGTTATCGGGGCTGTGCTCAGATAACCTTAAGGCGGCTTTTCGGGGAAATTATGTGTCCTTTCAGGGCTTTTTCGTTCTGGCGGGTTACTGCCTGATAGCATATTATACCTATCAGATGATGCGGCAGGAGAGCGATTACCGGAGCATACTGCACGCTGTGATGGTGATGTTTGTGCCGATGAGCATTATCGGGTGGCTGCAGGTAGGCAAGATGGATTTGCTGAATCTGGACTGGGTGCAGAAAATGTTTATGCCGGATGCCCTCTATGAAGCATACGGCGGTATGGTGGAAGATACTTTTACGGGAAATAACGTATTTCTGACACTGTACAATCCCAATTATGCCGCCATTTTTCTGGTGATGTTCTCCTGCGTCTTTCTGATACAGTTTTTGATGACACAGGAAAAAAGAGAAAAAATCGTGACGGCGGTTTTTCTGGCAGATTCTTTGGCGCTGTGCTGGTTTACCTACACGAGGGCGGCATTGCTGGCATTTGCCGTGGTGCTTCTGCTTCTGGTTTCCATGGAAAAGAAAAACCGCAAAAACATGCTGGCTGCGGCAGGGGCAGGAGCTTTGCTGCTGATTTTGCTTTTTGTGGTAGACGCAGCGGTGTTTCAGGGAAAATTTGCAGGAAGAATCATAGACGAGCCGAAAAGCGATAAGCTGGAAGCCGTCCTGACGACGGAAGAGGGAGTGGAAATCGCCTATGACGGAACGACTTATATTCTGAACAGGGAGGCAGTTTCCGACGGGGAAATCAGGCTTCCGTTCTCCGGAGAATGCTATGCCGACCTGTTAGAGTGGGACGGGGAAGAGCTGCTGATTGTACAGTTAGATGATATCAGCCTTCAGTTTGTGGAGCGGGAGGACAGTTACTACTATTACACGGAATGGGGAAAAACAGACAGCCTTGTGGAGATTCCGGCGGCAGACTTCCATGGATATGAGTATCTCGGCAGTGGAAGACTTTATATCTGGTCGAGGGTGCTGCCGATGTTAAAGCACTATCTTTTTCTGGGGAGCGGACCGGACACCTTTGCGGAGGTTTATCCCCAGAACGATTATATTGGAAAGGCGGTCTATGCGGAAAATCCGGGACGTGTCATGGAGGGCGCCCATAACGCCTATCTGATGCAGTGGGTGCAGACGGGGCTGCTGTCTCTGTTGGCGCTGCTGGTATTCTATGGAGTGCTGGTAAAAAAATGCTTTTCTTACTATAAAAAATGTGGAATGGAGGCATTGCAGCAGGGCTCCATGCGGGATAAGCTGGGATTTGGCTGTTTTCTGGGCTGTGTGGGTTATCTGGTCTGCAGCTTCTTTTCCGATTACAGCCTGTATACCACCCCGGTGTTTTTCGTGTTTGCCGGAATTGCATTGGCGGCAGTTTCAGCGGAAGAATAGAAATAACTTGGAAGAAATAAAAAAACTGCATATTTTGTGGCTGCATTGTAATTTAAAGACAAATCCGCTATACTAAGGAGAGAAACTTGGAATAGCGGATTTTTTTATGGAATAAAGTAATATTTATCGGGAGATTTTTATGGCAAGAACGGTGGGAATTGGAATACAGGAGTTTGGAAAGATAATACAAAATAATTGCTTTTATATAGATAAAACGGATTTTATCCGGGAATGGTGGGAGCGTAGGGATGATGTTACATTAATAGCTCGTCCCAGACGCTTTGGAAAAACACTTAATATGAGTATGTTAGAACATTTTTTTTCTGTGAGATATGCAGATGGAGGTGGTTTGTTCGAGGGGCTTTCCATCTGGAAGTATGAGGAATACAGGAAAATACAGGGGACTTATCCGGTTATCAGCCTGTCCTTTGCCAATATAAAAGAAACGTCCTATGAAATGGCGCGGAAAAAAATTTGCCGCCTGTTGGTGGATTTGTATTCTGATTGTTCCTTTTTGTTAGATAGTGATGTTTTGACAGACGCTGACAAAGAATATTTTGTGCGGGTTAAGGCAGATATGGATGATAGTGTGGCAACGTTGGCAATTCATCAGTTGTCAAAATACTTGCAGCGCTATTACGATAAAAAGGTTATTATTTTGCTGGATGAGTACGATACACCTATGCAGGAAGCTTATGTGGACGGTTATTGGGATGAACTGGCGGCGTTTACCAGGAGCCTTTTTAATTCTACCTTTAAAACGAATCCTTATCTGGAAAGGGCTGTGATGACGGGCATTACACGTGTTAGTAAGGAATCCATTTTTTCGGATTTGAATAATCTGAAGGTGGTAACGAGCACGTCCGATGAGTATGCAACGGCTTTTGGTTTTACGGAAGAGGAAGTATTTGCTGCTCTTGAAGGATACAACCTTAGCGGTAAAAAAGAGGATATAAAAAAATGGTATGATGGTTTTATTTTTGGGGAACACAAAGACATTTATAATCCGTGGTCGATTTTGAACTTTCTGGACACGGGGAAAATTACAACTTACTGGGCAAATACCAGTTCTAACAGTCTGGTGGGAAAACTGATACGGGAAGGCGGACGTCAGATAAAGGTATCCTTTGAAGGATTGCTAAAAGGAGAGCATTTGAGATGTCCTATTGATGAACAGATTGTCTATAACCAGTTGGATAACAGTGAAAATGCTGTCTGGAGCCTGCTGCTTGCCAGCGGGTATTTGAAAGTATTTGACTATGAAAAGATAGAAAAGCTGGAAACAAGAAGAGAACCCTTGTATGAACTTGGTCTTACCAATCTGGAAGTGGAATGGATGTTTGAAAATATGGTACGCAGCTGGTTTGGGAGGGCAGGGGAAGATTACAATGATTTTGTGAAAGCCTTGCTGTTAGGAGATGTGGACGCCATGAATATTTATATGAACCGTGTGGCATTAAGGACCTTCAGTTATTTTGACACAGGAAAAAGCGGCTTTGGACCGGAGCCGGAGCGTTTTTACCATGGGTTTGTGTTAGGACTGCTGGTGGAGCTGCAGGATAAATATATCATAACCTCTAACCGTGAAAGCGGTTTTGGAAGATATGATGTAATGATAGAACCTAAAAATCCAAAGGAAAGAGATGCCATTATATTAGAGTTTAAAGTGCACAACCCAAGAAAAGAAGCAACTTTAGAGGAAACTGTACAGGCAGCCTTAGTGCAGATAAAGGAAAAGCGTTACGTGGAACAGCTTGCAGCCAGGGGAATACCGGAGAAGAGGATTCGGTGTTATGGATTTGCATTTGAGGGAAAAACGGTACTGATTGAAACGCAGTCCATTCCATGAAAAAAATACTTTCCATATCAGTCACAATGTGTTATACTACTAGGGTTAATAGAATTTCGCGCCAAAAGCGATAAGATAGGTAAAGGAGAAAAATTATGAAACACGTAAAAACATTAAATACCAAAAGATTACAGAACACAGTAAAAAAAGGCGGATGCGGCGAGTGCCAGACTTCCTGCCAGTCAGCCTGCAAGACTTCCTGCACCGTAGGAAATCAGAGCTGTGAGAACAAATAAGCTGTTCCAAACCAAGTAAACAATGATTACAACAAAGGACCGTTCGCGCAGCGTGCGGTCATTTGTACGTTAGAAAGAGAGGAAAGATTGAAAAATAGATTTTTCAATCGCAAATTTGTGCCTGCGACATAGCACTAAAGTGCATATAATTTGCAGGTATTGGAAAGGAAAGGTTATTGTAAGTGGTTCATCAGTACAAGAACAACGGCTATGATATTGTTTTAGATGTCAACAGCGGGGCTATCCATGTGGTGGATGATGTGACCTATGATGTGATTGCCTACATCAATGAGCGCTCCGCAGAACAGTATTCCAAAGAAGCATTGATAGATACTCTGTCTGAAAAATACGACAGGGCAGAGGTGGAGGAAGCGTTAGAGGAGGTTCAGAGCCTCATTGATGAGGAAGCCCTCTTTACGAAGGATACCTACGAGAATTACATCATGGACTTTAAGAAACGTCCCACAGTGGTGAAGGCGCTTTGCCTGCATATCGCCCATGACTGCAATCTTGCCTGCCAGTACTGCTTTGCGGAGGAAGGAGAGTACCACGGAAGAAGGGCGCTGATGTCCTTTGAGGTGGGAAAGAAAGCCTTAGATTTCCTCATTGCAAATTCCGGCAGCAGAAGAAACTTAGAGGTGGACTTTTTCGGCGGAGAGCCTCTGATGAATTTCCAGGTGGTAAAGGATTTGGTGGCATACGGCAGGGAGCAGGAGAAAATTCATGACAAGAAATTCCGGTTCACCCTGACCACCAACGGCGTGCTTTTAAATGATGAAATCATGGAGTTCTGCAACAAAGAGATGGGAAATGTGGTCTTGAGCATTGACGGAAGAAAGGAAGTTCATGATAAAATGCGTCCTTTCCGTAAAGGGGCGGGCAGCTATGATTTGATTGTCCCGAAGTTCCAGAAATTTGCGGAGAGCAGAAATCAGGACAAGTATTACGCCAGAGGGACTTTTACCCATTATAATACGGATTTTGCGGCGGACGTGCTGCATTTGGCGGATTTGGGCTTCAAACAGATTTCCGTGGAGCCGGTGGTGGCAGAGCCCACAGAGCCTTACGCTATCACGGAAGAGGATTTGCCGAAACTTTTTGAAGAGTACGACAAGTTAGCGGCGGAGATGGTAGAGCGGCATAAAGATGGACGGGATTTTAATTTCTTCCATTTTATGATAGATTTAGAGGGCGGTCCCTGTGTGGCAAAACGCCTTTCCGGCTGTGGTTCCGGAACGGAATATCTTGCAGTGACGCCTTGGGGTGATTTCTATCCCTGCCACCAGTTCGTGGGAAATGAAAAGTTCCTGATGGGAAATGTGGACGAGGGTGTGAAAAACACAGAGCTTCGTGATGAATTTAAGTGCTGTAATGTGTACGCAAAGGAAAAATGCCGGAATTGTTTTGCAAAATTTTACTGCAGCGGCGGCTGTGCGGCAAATGCGTTCAATTTCAGCGGGGACATCTGCGGGGCTTACGACATCGGCTGTGAGCTTCAGAAAAAACGCATTGAGTGCGCCATTATGATAAAGGCAGCAGAAGCGTAAGCTACCGATGATGAAAAGGGGCTGCCGGCAGATTTTGCATTGGCGGGCAGCAGAGTTTCCCATAAGGGAAAATAAGAACAGGAAGGAAAAAAGAAATGAAGAAGAGTAAAGCAGCAGTTGTATTAGCAGTCATTCTCGCAGCGCTTGTGGGACTTGCCTACTATGCCTCTATCATTCTTTCCTCTACGGGTATCGGGGAAGAGATGAGCATTCCGTTAGGTCTTGACCTTTCCGGCGGTGTTTCCATCACTTACCAGGTAAAGGACGAGAACCCCAGCGCAGAGGATATGAGTGATACCATTTATAAGCTCCAGAAACGTGTGGAGGGATACAGTACCGAGTCCTCCGTTTATCAGGTGGGGGATGACCGTATCACCGTTGAAATTCCGGGTGTTTCCGATGCCAATGCAATTTTAGAGGAGCTGGGAAATCCGGGTTCCTTAGAGTTCCAGCTTTCCGATGGAACGGTATTTATGACAGGCGACCAGGTGGCGGACGCTCAGGCGGCGACCACCACAGATACTTATGGAAATAAGCAGTATATCGTGCAGCTGACCCTGACCGATGAGGGCGCTGAGATTTTTGGACAGGTTACAACGGAAAATGTGGGAAATTATCTTCCTATCGTTTATGACGGGGAGATTATCAGTTACCCAGAGGTGCAGGAGGCGATTACAGGCGGAACCGCTCAGATTTCCGGACAGAGCACCTTTGAGGAGGCGGAGAACCTTGCAACCTCCATCCGTATCGGTTCCCTTTCTCTGGAATTAGAGGAATTAGAATCAAGCGTCGTTGGCGCACAGTTAGGAAGCAACGCAATTTCTTCCAGCTTGAAGGCAGGCGCTATCGGTCTTGCCATTGTCATGGTTTTCATGATTGTATTTTATGCAGTGCCGGGTGTTGCGGCAGCCATCGCCCTTGCTATTTACACCGCTATGGTGATTGCAACCCTGTATCTGTTTGAGATTACCCTGACATTGCCGGGTATCGCAGGTATCATCCTTGGTATTGGTATGGCAGTGGATGCCAATGTAGTTATTTTCGCCCGTATCCGGGAGGAAATCGCCACCGGAAAAACGGTGCAGACTTCCATGAAGGTTGGTTTCCAGAAAGCAATGTCTGCAATTTTAGACGGTAATATTACCACATTGATTGCGGCATTGGTGCTGATGATGTTAGGCTCCGGTACGGTAAAGGGCTTTGCCTATACCCTTATGATTAGTATTATTTTATCCATGTTTACCGCATTGGTGGTAACCCGCTGGATTTTATATGCGCTGCATGGTCTGGGACTTAAAAATGAGAAATTCTACGGACGTGCAAAAGAGAGAAAGAGCGTTAATTTCCTTGGGAAAAAGGCAGTATTCTTTACGATTTCCTTAGTGATTATCGCAGCGGGCTTTATCGGCATGGGAGTACATTCCGCAACAGGAGGAAGTGCATTAAACTACGGACTTGACTTCGTAGGCGGTACCTCCACAACCGCAGACTTTGGAAAAGAGTACAGCATTGAAGAGATTGAGCAGCAGATTATCCCTGAGTTTGCAGCAGTGGTGGGAGACAACAATATCCAGTCCAACCGTGTGGAGGGAACCACGCAGGTAACAGTTAAGACCCGCACCCTTTCCTTAGAGGAACGCCAGGCAGTCAATGAGATGTTAGTGGAGAAATTCGGCATTGACGAAAAGACCATTACCTCCCAGAGCATCAGCTCCACCATCAGCGGTGAGATGCGTTCCGACGCTCTGATTGCAGTGCTGGTGGCTACCATCTGTATGCTGATTTATATCTGGTTCCGGTTTAAGGATATCCGTTTCGGCGCCAGCGCCATTATCGCATTGATTCATGACGTGCTGGTAGTGCTTGCGGTTTACGCTTTGGCGCGTATTTCTGTGGGAAATACATTTATTGCATGTATGCTGACGATTATCGGTTATTCTGTCAATGATACCATCGTTATCTTTGACCGTATCCGTGAAAACTTAGGAAAAACGGCAGGAAAGCAGACCAAGGAGTCCCTGGCGGAGGTTGCCAATAAGAGTTTGACCCAGACCTTGTCACGAAGCATTAATACTTCTATCACCACCTTTATTATGGTATTTATGCTTTATATCCTTGGCGTGTCCAGTATCCGTGAGTTTTCTCTGCCGCTGATGGCAGGATTGCTCTGCGGCGCTTACAGTTCTATCTGTATTGCGACGGAGCTGTGGTATGTGATGAAGGTACATCTTGGGAAGAACAAGATTGCGAAATAGGATTTGAAAAATGGTTAGCGTTCCCGGCGGCGGCAGTTGGCTGCGCCGGGAATTTTCGTGTACAGATTTGCTGCTGCATTGGTCAAGGGAGGTGCGGAAAACTGATTTATTATGTTATTATCATGAATCTGATAGGCTTCTTCCTGATGGGAGAGGACAAGCGCAGAGCGAGAAAGCATTTGTGGAGAATTTCGGAAAAAAGCCTGTTTTTGTGCAGTCTGTTAGGCGGGAGTGTTGGAACCTGGGCGGGGATGTATGTGTTCCGGCACAAGACGAGGCACTGGTATTTTGTGGTGGGAATGCCCTTGATACTGGCGGTGCAGGTGGTTTTATTGGCAGTGCTTATATGAACTATAAAAAAATGTTATAGGACAGTGTTTTTTTATAATTGCGAAAATGGGGTAAGTCATATATAATGAGAAGTATAGCTGTAAAAGACAGATGTTTTTTGCGGAGAGACAGGACGAAAGGAAAAGAAGGGAGATATACAAGATATGTATACACTTGAGGATATTCAGGCAGTGGATATGGAAGTGGCAAACGCCATTACCGATGAATTTGAGAGACAGAACAGTCATATTGAGCTGATTGCGTCAGAGAACTGGGTGAGCCCGGCGGTGATGTCAGCCATGGGAAGCGTTATGACAAACAAGTACGCAGAGGGGTATCCGGGAAAGAGATATTACGGCGGCTGTGACTGCGTGGACGTGGTGGAGAGACTGGCGATTGAGCGTGCCAAAGAGCTGTTTGGCTGTGATTATGCCAACGTACAGCCCCATTCCGGCGCACAGGCAAACATGGCAGTGCAGTTTGCTATCTTAAAACCGGGGGATACCGTGATGGGTATGAACTTAGACCACGGCGGACATCTGACACACGGAAGCCCTGTAAACTTTTCCGGTACTTATTTTAACATAGTGCCTTACGGAGTAAATGACGAGGGAGTCATTGATTACGATAAAGTCATGGAGATTGCCATGGAGTGCAAGCCGAAGATGATTATTGCCGGAGCCTCCGCTTATGCAAGAACCATTGATTTTAAGAAATTCCGTGAAATTGCAGACGCCTGTGGAGCAGTATTGATGGTGGATATGGCGCATATTGCAGGACTTGTGGCGGCAGGACTTCATCCAAGCCCAATTCCATATGCAGACGTGGTGACTACAACCACCCACAAGACACTGCGCGGACCGAGAGGCGGTATGATTCTGTGCAACCAGGAAGCAGCGGATAAATACAATTTCAATAAGGCAATTTTCCCCGGCATTCAGGGAGGTCCTCTGATGCATGTTATCGCTGCAAAAGCAATCTGCTTTAAAGAGGCATTACAGCCGGAGTTTAAGGAATATGCGAAGAACATTGTGGACAATGCGCAGGCGCTCTGCAAGGGTCTGCTGGCAAGGGATATCAAGATTGTATCCGGTGGTACGGACAACCACCTGATGCTGGTGGATTTGACCAACTATGATAAGACAGGAAAAGAAGTGGAGAAGCTTTTGGATTCTGTCAATATCACCTGCAATAAGAACACCATTCCAAACGACCCGAAATCCCCGTTTGTTACCAGCGGCGTTCGTTTAGGAACCGCAGCGGTATCTTCCCGCGGTATGAACACGGAGGATATGGATAAGATTGCAGAGGCAATCGCCATGATGATTAAAGAGGGAGAGCCTGCGGCAGAAAAAGCAAAGGCAATCGTGAAATCTCTGACAGACAAGTATCCTCTGAAATAAATCACAAAAAATTCACAAAGACGGGTTTCCCTTGAAAAGACTGGGAAAACCGGAAAATATGGGACTTTTTCCGTACTATATTAATAAAAAATTAAGAATAAGGTATGTCATATTTTTAGCAAAAATGATAGAATAGACACAATGGTGTTTGTTCTATCATTTTTTAGATGAAAGGTTGTAACTATGAAAAAGAAAAAAGTAATCGCGTTTCTTGTGGCTGTTGCGGCGGCAGCGGCAGTCGGAGGTGCAGGATTTTATTTCAGAACGGAGATTAGTGATTTTGCGGTGGAAAAGTTTGATACGGTTTCCGCCTGGGCAATGGATACGATTCCGTTTTTAAATTCCGGGAAATCGGATGATAAAGTATATGTGGAAAAAGTTTCTAAGATTATGAATACCGCAACCGGTGTGTCAAACCGCTATAACGGCGTGGTGGAATCCCAGGACAGCTATGAGGTAAACGTGGATTCCTCAAGAACCATCAAGGAGATACTGGTGGAAGTGGGCGACACGGTGGAAGAGGGGCAGGAGTTAGTCACCTATGATACCAGCGAGCTTGAAATGCAGGTAAAACAGGCGAATCTGGAGGTGGAGAGCATCAATAACGATATTGCCAATTCCAGGAAAAAGATTGCTAACTTAAATGACCAGCTCAGCAAGACGGAGGACGAGGACGACAAATTTGACCTTACCACGGAGATACAGACGGAGGAAAACTCCATTGAGCAGACAGAGTTTGATTTGGAGAGTAAAAAATTAGAGATAGAGAAATATGAAAAACAGATTTCTGAATCTACGGTAGTCAGCAAACAGGGCGGCGTGGTAAAAGAAATCAATGAGAACGGTATGGACAGCAATGGAAATACCGCTGCTTTTATGACCATTCTGCAGGAGGGGGAATACAGGGTCAAAGGCACTGTGGATGAGCAGAATGTGTGGATGATAACGGAAGGGACTCCGGTGATTATCCGTTCGAGGGTGGACAACAGCCAGATTTGGAACGGAAAACTGACAAAGCTGGATACGGATAACGTACAGAAGGACGACAATGATTATTACAGCTCAGACAGCGGCGACAGCGCCACAAAGTATCCTTTCTATGTGGAGCTTGACTCGGCGGAGGGGCTTCTGTTAGGACAGCATGTTTACATAGAGATGGACGAGGGGCAGGAGGAAGCGAAAGAGGGACTCTGGCTTTACAGCAGCTATATCGTACAGGATGAGACAGGCGCTTATGTGTGGGCGGCAAATGACAGGAACCGTCTGGAAAAACGTTACGTGGAGCTGGGTGAATTGGATGAGGATTTAGGAGAATATGAGATTCTTTCCGGTCTTACCGAGAATGATTATATCACATGGCCGATGGCGGGCTTATATGAAGGAGTCACTACGGTAACGGATGCGGAGGAAGTAGACTATTCTTCTCCGCTTTATAATCAGGACAGCACAGAGTGGGAAGACTTTGAAGGCTATGAGGATATGGAAAGCTTTTACGGGACAGAGAGTATTTACGATACAGAGATGTATGATGAGTACTATGATGTATATGATTATGAGGATACGGAGCTGTCGGAGGAGGACTTGTCTTTGAACAGAGCCCAGAAAGCCGCAGAGAGAGATTTTTTAAATGAAATTGAATCGGGGCAGTAGGAGGGATTGCAATGATACTGAACATTCAGAATATATTCAAGGATTATCAGCAGGATAAGCTGGTGGTTCCGGTATTAAAGGATGTTTCCCTTACTGTGGAAGAGGGCGAATATGTGGCAATTATGGGTCCCTCCGGTTCGGGAAAAACCACATTGATGAATATTATCGGCTGCCTGGATAAGCCCACCAGCGGCACCTATGAGCTGGCAGGGGAGGACGTGCTGAAATTAAAGGACAGGGAGCTGTCGGATTTGCGGCTGAGAAGTATCGGATTTGTTTTTCAGAGCTTTCATCTGATGCCCCGCGAGACTGCGGTGGAAAATGTTTCTCTGCCCTTAAGCTATGCGGGGGTGAAGAAAAAGGAACGGAGAGAGCGCGCCATCAGCGCCCTAGAGAGAGTGGGGCTGGGGGACCGTGTGAATTTTAAGCCCACCCAGCTTTCCGGCGGTCAGAAGCAGAGGGTGGCAATCGCAAGGGCGATGGTAAATAATCCGAAGATTTTGCTGGCGGATGAGCCTACCGGTGCGTTGGATTCAAAATCCGGGGAACAGATTATGGAGCTTTTTAAAAGCCTGAATGAAGAGGGGGTAACCGTGGTTATGATTACCCACGACCCGAAGATTGCGGCGAATGCAAAACGGGTGGTACGAATCATTGACGGTGTAATATTTGAAGGAGATGGAGAGGAGGCGGCATCGTGAAAATAAAGAAGGTGATTGCGGTGGCTGCCGCCCTTGCCATTACAGGAGGCGCAGTTTACGGCGGCGTTTATGCTTATGAAACCTACCAGAGTGAAAATCTGGTGGCAGAGGTGCAGCCTGTTTCCAGTATCAACTGGGGATACTGGGGCGACCAGGAAACCAGCTATGGTATGGTGACAAACGATTCTTCCCAGGAAATTTACTTAGAGAACGATTCTAAGGTGGAAGAGGTATATGTGGAGCAGGGAGACGAGGTAAAAACCGGGGATGCGCTGATTAAATATGATACCTCGGAAATTGAAATCGAAATCAAACGTAAAAAATTAGACATCAGCACCACAAAGAATACGATTGCCAAGGCACAGCGGGCGTTAGAAGTACTGAAACAGACAAAGCCGGTGGATAAGACCAGACCGGAGATTGACACGTCAAAATACAGCACTTCCAAAAAACAGCAGGAAACGAAAGAGCTTTCCCTGCCGGAGACCGACGAGAAGGACAGCCGGATTTATAATTATGTAACGGCGTCCTCCGTGCCCTATAATGCGAAGGAAGCGGACGGTTCGGAGGAGAATCCCTACATATATTATGTCAATAAAGGGGCTTACGCCTACGGAAGCTTTTTTAATTCCCTTCGTCCCACCAAGAGCGGTGAAGATGGAAAGCATGTGGTTTTTATCATATGTAAAAAAGACAGCGATGGAAAGATATTGATGGAGACCTCTGCGGTGGAAGAGACGGCGGAAAGTACGGAGACAACGGAAAGCACGGAAGAGGCGGAAAAAACAGTTTATGAAACGTTAGTTCCGGTGCCGGACGACAGCGTTTCTCCCAATACCAAAACCTTTGACGGAAATTCGCTGACGGTATATGACAGCAACAGAATGTGGTATATTTTCAGCGGGGAAGAGGTGGATTCCAGCCTGCAGGATTTGCTGGACAGCATTGAAGAGGAGCAGGAGTGGGTGGAACCGGAGGGCTATTCCGAGACGGAGTTAAAGGAAGCCATCGAGGAAAAGGAGCAGGAGATAAAGAAACTGGATATTCAGCGCAGGAAAGAAGAGTTAGAGTTAGAGTCTTTGGAAAATACGGCTTCTGACGGCGTGGTGTATGCCAAGATAGACGGAACGGTGAAATCAGTGAGGGAGATAACGGACAGCAGCTCCGAGGATAATGACAGCGGAGCATTTATGGTGGTGACGGGCTCGGAGGGGCTCTATGTCAGCGGTACCATAAGTGAGCTCCTGCTGGATGAAATTGAACCGGGTATGGTGATAACGGCAAATTCTTGGGAGACAGGAAACACCTTCCAGGCGACCATCACCGAAATTTCCGATTATCCTGTCAGCGGCAGTTCCATGGGAGACGGAAATCCCAATGTATCCTACTACCAGTATACCGCTTATATTGAGGACAGCTCATCCCTGAAAAACGGGGAATATGTGGACCTCTCCATTCAGACGAATACCTCCGAGAGCGGCGGGATTTATATTGAGAAAGCCTATGTGCGGCAGGAGAACGGGCAGTCCTATGTTATGATTGCAGATGAAAATGACCGTCTGAAAAAGCAGTATGTTGTCACAGGAAAAACGATATACGGCTCTGCGGTGGAGATAAAAGCAGGGTTGTCGGAGAATGACAGAATTGCCTTTCCTTATGGTAAAACAGCGGTAGAAGGCACGCTGGTTACAGACAGCGAAGATATGATTTATTAGGGAGGAGCAGCATGTTTGAAAATATAAGATTATCTTTTCAGGGCATTTGGTCCCATAAGATGCGTTCTTTCCTGACCATGCTTGGAATTATTATCGGTATTGCGGCGATTATCGCTATCGTTTCCACCATTAAGGGGACTAATGAGCAGATTAAGGAAAATCTCATCGGCTCCGGTGACAATACGGTGGAGGTGTCCTTATACCAGGGCGAGTGGGAATATGAGATGGGCTATAACGGGATTCCTGCGGGGGTGCCTTTAGTGGCGGATTCTGTGTTGGAGGATATCCGGGATATTGACCATGTGGAGAATGCTTCCTGTTATTTGAGCAGGCAGGATTACGGCGGTATTTATTACCTGAATACGCTTTTTTCCGGTGGTTATGTCAAGGGGATTGACAACAGCTATTTTGATACCTGCAACTATATCATGAAAGAGGGAAGAGGCTTTACAGAGGAGGATTTCACCAAATACCGGAAGGTGGCAATCCTAGATACGGATTCTGAGGAGGCGCTGTTTCAGGGAGAGGATGCGGTGGGAAAGACCATCGAAATCCAGAAGGAGCCCTATACGATTATCGGAATTGTGACAAAAGCGAAAACCTTTGAGCCGGTCATTAATTCCATTGACGATTATTATACCTACGCTCAGGAGAGCGCCGGCTCCATTTATATTCCCAATACCACATGGCCTATCATTTATCAGTATGACGAGCCCCAGAACGTGGTGATTGCAGTGGACAGCACGGACAATATGACCACTGCGGGAAAAGCCTGCGCCGATATTTTAAACGGCTATCTGTCCCCTAAGGACGAAACCATTAAATACAAGGCAAAGGATTTATTAGAGCAGGCGCAGCAGATACAGGAGCTCAGCAGCTCCACCAACACAATGTTAATCTGGATTGCGGGTATTTCCCTGATTGTAGGCGGTATCGGCGTTATGAATATCATGCTGGTGTCCGTGACGGAGCGTACCCAGGAAATCGGTCTGAAAAAGGCAATCGGCGCCAGAAAAGGCAAGATTTTGGGGCAGTTTTTGACGGAGGCGGCGGTGCTGACCAGCTTAGGCGGCGTGTTTGGCGTGATTGTGGGAATTATCTTAGCGGAGGTGATTTCCTATGTCACCGAGATGCCTGTGGCAATCAGCATTCCGGCAGCAGTGGGCTCCGTGGTATTCTCCATGGTGATTGGAATTGTGTTTGGAGTATTCCCGTCCTATAAGGCGGCAAACTTAAATCCGATTGACGCACTGCGGCATGAGTAGTCTGACAGTTGGATAGTGGAGGTACGCCGGGAGGGAACGCTTTGGGCATTGAAGTATTCCTGCATGGCGTACCGGAAACATTCCTGCACAGGGTACCGGAAGGGGGAAGGTTTAGATGAAACGGATTGTAATGTTTTCCGGCGGGGTGGAAACCCTTACCTATTTTTCAAAGGAAATGGCGAAGGAGTTTGAAAAAAAGGGGTATGCGGTATTCTTTTACGATTTGAAAAGTGAAAAAACAGACGCAAAACGCCTGCGGAAATTTATCAAAGTGGGCGAGACGGTGATGATTACCTTTAATTTTCAGGGGCTAGAGAAGGAGCCGGGGGTCTACCGTGAGAGGGAGGGGTATGTCTGGGACGAGTACCGGATTCCCTGCTATAACATTGCGGCGGACCATCCCTATTATTATCACGACAGACTGCGGGATTTGCCGAAACGGTATTATCATATCAGTATCGACAGACTGCAGGAGGCCTATTTTAAAGCCTATTATCCAGAGTATCAAAGCCTTGGTTTCCTGCCTTTAGCGGGAACGAAGTACACTGGAGAAACGGCGTGTGCTGATAAAACAAAGTGTACCATGGAAATGGAAGGTGCTGACGGAACAAGGGATACCGGGGAAACAGCGTATTCTGAAAATGCAGAGGGAGAACGCACCACGCAGATGCTTTTGACGGGAAATTACACGCCGCCCTCCTTCTGTGAGCCTTATATTAATGGTATCAATGAGGAATATGCAGAATTTTATCGTGGAATCATACGGGAACTGATAGAAAAGCCGGGGCAGACCGTAGAAGCGGTGGCAAAAAGGCACTGTGAGCGGGAACTGGGGAAGGTGGCATATGACGATTTGCGGCTGGTGTTTCACCGGATGATTTTTATTGATTTATATGTCCGAAATTATTTCCGGGGCGAGGTGGTAAAGACGCTGGTGGAGGCAGGAATTTCCGTGGATGTGATAGGGAAGGGCTGGGAAGAGTTAGAGTGCGGGGGAAAAGAAAACCTCCATATTCACCCCCAGACGGATTCGGAAACCTGTCTGAAAGAGCTGCGGAAAGCAAAATTATCCATCAATGTCATGCCCTGGTTTAAGGACGGCGCCCATGACCGGGTATTTAATTCGATTTTAAATGGAGCGTTCTGCCTTTCCGATACCAGCAAATATCTTTGCAGGGAGTTGGAAGAGGGCGAGGGCGTTTCCTATTATGACTTGCAGCATTTAGAAGAACTTCCGAAGAAAGTGACGGAATTGTTGCAAAAAAACGAACAACTGCAAGAATTTGTGGCAAAAGGTGAGAAGAAGGTACTGGAAAAACATACATGGAAACAGCGGGCAGAGACGTTAGAACGGTGGATATTACAGACAGAGGCTTAGGCGGCAATGCCGGCGGTATCCGGAAACAGATAGAAAAGCAGGCAGATATCGGAGGCAGAGGTTTCGGCTGTCAGGAGAGAAAACGGAGGAGAAAGATATGGGAAGAGTGGATGAGCTTATCGCGTATGGCAGGGAACATGGCTGTTCGGATATTCATCTGACCTACGGCGTGGAGCCGGTGGTGCGCTGTAACGGCAGGCTGGTCAATATAAGCGGTTACGGCAGCATGGAGGACGCAGTGTTAGAGGAAATGGCTCTGGAAATTTTAAAGAAAGAGAATGTAAAGCTTTCCGGGGACCGGAAGCTGATGGATATGGACCTCTGTTATGAGACGGCGGACGGGGCAAGAAACCGTGTTCATATTTATCACCAGAAGAGGCATACCGCCATTGCCATAAGGCTGCTGTATGCAGAGGTTCCCACCTTAGAGGAATTACAGCTGCCGCCGGAGATGAAAGCTCTCACAGAGCTGTCCGAAGGGCTTGTGGTGGTGACCGGGGCGCCCGGCAGCGGGAAAACCACTACCTTAGCGGCGTGCGTGGAGGAAATCAACCGCCGGGAGAGACGCCATATCATAACGGTTGAAGAACCGGTGGAATATCTTTATAAAAATAAAAACTGTATCATAGAGCAGCGGGAAGTTGGCGTAGACACGCCGGGTTTTGCAGAGGCGGTTCGCAGCGCCTTAAGGGAGGACGCGGAGGTTCTTCTGGTGGGGGAGCTGCGGGATAAGGAGACGGTTGCGGCGGCGCTTCATGCGGCGGAAACGGGACATCTGGTATTTGCAGGGTTCCATGTTCCGGGTGCTGCAGAGGCAGCGGAGGCTATGACAACGCTGTTTCCGGCGCAGGAGCAGCAACAGGCAAGGGTACAGCTTGCGCGGCATTTAAAGGCGGTGGCGTCACAAAAATTAGTAGTGACCGAGGACGGCAGCGGCAGAAAGGCGGAAGTGGAGTGGTCTTTTATGGATGAGGCAGCAGAGTAACGGAAAATTTATTAATGCACAAAACAGGTATATCTGCTTGCAATCCTGGGAAAATAAGTATATAATAGCGAAAGATGTAAAAGGGCAGTGACGGAAACTACGGCAGTTATTCCTGTTTCAGAGAGCCGGTGGGCGGTGCGAACCGGTGCGGGAGAATGCCTTTCCATTTCCAGAGCCGGTGATGAAAGTCACAAGGGTCGTATCCTTTATCGTACGTTTTGAGTGGTCGTCTTACGACGGCAATGTGGGTGGCAACGCGGAAGAAAACCAAACCTTTCGTCCCGGAACAGAGCATGCGTTTCTGCAGGAATCTGATTTGGGCGGAAGGTTTTTTGATTCACAAAGGGATGTGAATTGAGATTTTTGTCCGGCAGGTTTTTGAGAATATGTTTTCAAAGAAAATGTAATGCCGCTGAAAAACACAGCGCTGCGGGTAGGCAGTGCGGAAAGAGGAGAACATGATTGATTTAAAATTTTTAAGAGAGAATCCGGAAGTTGTAAAACAGAATATCAGAAACAAATTCCAGGACCACAAACTGCCTTTAGTGGACGAGGTAATTGAATTAGATGCCCAGGCGAGAAAGGCAAAACAGGAAGCAGATGACCTTCGTGCAAAGAGAAACCTGCTTTCCAAGGAAATCGGCAAGCTGATGGGACAGGGCAAAAAAGAAGAGGCAGAGGCAGTGAAAGCCCAGGTCAGCGCCAATGCAGCCCGTCTTGCAGAGTTAGAGGAACAGGAAAAAGAACTGCAGGAAAAAGTAAGCAAAATTATGATGACGATTCCAAACATCATTGACCCCTCCGTGCCTATCGGAAAGGATGATAGCTGCAACGTGGAAATCGAGAAATTCGGCGAGCCTGTAGTGCCGGATTTTGAGATTCCTTACCATACCGAAATTATGGAGCGTTTTAACGGCATTGATTTAGACGCCGCAGGCAAAGTGGCAGGAAACGGATTTTATTATCTGATGGGAGATATTGCAAGACTGCATTCTTCCGTGATTTCCTATGCAAGGGACTTTATGATTGACAGGGGATTTACCTATGTGATTCCGCCTTTTATGATTCGCAGCAATGTAGTGACGGGAGTTATGAGCTTTGACGAGATGGATGCCATGATGTACAAAATTGAAGGCGAGGATTTATATTTAATCGGTACTTCCGAGCATTCCATGATTGGTAAATTCATTGATACCATCAACGAGGAAGAGAAACTGCCCTACACTCTGACCTCTTATTCTCCCTGCTTCCGTAAGGAGAAAGGAGCTCACGGTATCGAAGAGCGCGGCGTTTACCGGATTCACCAGTTCGAGAAACAGGAAATGATTGTAGTCTGCAAGCCGGAAGAGTCTAAACTGTATTATGATAAACTGTGGCAGAATACGGTGGATTTGTTCCGCAGCCTGGATATTCCGGTTCGTACCTTAGAGTGCTGCTCAGGCGATTTGGCGGATTTGAAGGTGAAATCCTGTGATGTGGAGGCATGGTCGCCGAGACAGAAGAAGTATTTTGAGGTGGGAAGCTGTTCTAATTTAGGGGATGCTCAGGCAAGACGTCTGAAAATCCGTGTGAAAGACAAGGACGGCAACAAATATTTTGCCCATACCTTAAACAATACGGTGGTAGCTCCGCCGAGAATGCTGATTGCGTTCCTGGAGAATAACTTAAATGAGGATGGCAGTGTGAATATCCCGGAGGCGCTGCGTCCGTATATGGGTGGAAAAGAGAAATTAATTCCGGTGAAATAATTGATTACAAGGTGCAGAAACAGGCGGGTAGGAAACAAACTATTTCTTACCCGCCTGTTTCATGTCATTTGTTACGCAGTAGGGGCTGAAAAGGCATTGATACAGGCGGCTTTGCCATTTACGAACAGCAAAAAAGGGGCTTGACAAATAAGAAAATTCGATTTAGAATTACTTAGGAAACTAAGAAAGGAGGGCGTTATGATTTCCTTTACCCGAAATGCGGCAAGATACGTTAGCAAGCTGTCCAATAAATTGCGTAGAAAATTAGATATGCTTTCCTCAAGGGAAGAATTTAGCGGCTCCCAAGGAAGAACGCTTCACTTTCTGCTTTCTCAAACGGAAGATGTATTTCAAAAAGACATTGAGGAAGAATACAGCATACGCCCCTCTACTGCAACGGAATTGTTAAAGCAAATGGAAAAGAACGGGCTTATCGTTCGTGAGCCGGTAGCTTATGACAACCGCTTAAAAAAGATTGTTGTAACGGATAAAGCCTTACTGTATAAGCAACAGGTTATAGAGGACTTGACCGCATTAGACGAAACCCTTGTAAAAGGTATTTCCGAAGCAGATTTACAGGTCTTTTTCAAGGTAATTGAGAAAATGATGGATAACCTGTCTGAATAAAAATTTTAGATGTGTTATCCAAAATTTTTACACAAATACTTAGGAAACTAAGTTATAAGAATGAAAGAGAGGTACACAAACATGAACGAAACAAATGATTTCTCAACAGGGAAATTGTTCCCTATGATTTTGAGGTATTCTATTCCGGCGGCGATTTCGCTTCTGATTACGGCAATTTATAATATTGTTGACCGTATTTTTGTAGGAAACTTTAACGGTACTTCCGCATTAGCCGGACTATCAATCTGCTTTCCTCTTTCCTACATGATGATGGCTTTCGGGCTTACTTGCAGCGCAGGCGGCTCCTCGCTGTTCAGCTTGTTTGCAGGGAAAGGCGAACAGAAAAATATGAACCGTTCTTTTGGAAACGCATTGATATTAGTCGTTATTTTTGAAGTTCTGCTGTCTGTACTTCTGCTTATTTTTACAAATCCTATCTTAAAAGTATTTGGAGTAACGGAAACAGCATACGAGTATGCGTTTGAATATTATAGGATTGTAGCACTGGGCTGTCTGTTTCAAGGGCTTACGCAAGTTTTTTGCGACTTTGTGCGTGTTTCCGGAAAGCCTGTTCTGGGTATGTGTGTTACGGGTATCGGTGCGGTAATGAACATTATTCTCGACGCTGTTTTTGTGGCGGTTTTGGATTGGGGCGTTACAGGTGCGGCATGGGCGACTGTGATAGGACAAATTCTTTCCGCATTGTTTGGTACATACCTCGTTTTGAAAGGCTGTACAAAAGTAGAAATTGAAAGAGAAACTTTTTATTTTGATTTTAGACTTTCTGAAAAAATTATATCCTGTGGTTTTGCCTTTTGGATTGCACAAATGGCTATGGGGTTAATTAGTCTTGTTTATAACAGTCAATTAGGCAAATATGGAGGAGATACGGCTATCAGCGTGTACGCTGTTGTTGCAAGCATTATGACTTTTGTAATCATGCCCGCAAGTGGTATCAGTCAAGGTATTCAACCGATTGTCGGCAATAACTTCGGCGCAAAGAATTACAAAAGAGTTATGGCTGCCTTGTATCAGGCGTCTGCCTTCTCGGTAGGCGTTACCTGCATTATCTGGCTCATTGTCATGTTCTTTCCAGAGGCAATCCTGTTGGCTTTCGGTGCTTCTGAAGAAATGCTGGAAATTGGCGTTACAGGACTGCGGACGAACTTTTGCATTACACCTATCTTGGGATTTGTCATGCTTGTAACGACGTTCTTTCAGTCGATTGCAAAGCCTGTTCCCTCAATCGTGATTACATTTTTAAGACAAATTCTGTTCTTGATACCATTCATTTACATTTTCCCTGCGCTTTGGGGTATAAACGGAATTTTTGTGGCGCAACCTGTCAGCGACGCATTGGCTTTAATACTTTCTATCGTTCTCGTTGTCAGAGAAAAGCGACAGCTTTATAGCATGGCGGATAGCTCAACGGAAAATAGGCTTATCGTGCAATGAAATAGAGAAGCCGCCCGACAAGGACAGGCTTGATGTTCCTATGAACTTGTGGGAATACTCCCCATGTTTTTACTGAATGACCTGCAAAACGGAGAAACGGCATAGCCCGTTTTATATGGATAATATATGCTCTTTTTTGTTTTTAAATCAAGACAGCTCAATTACCTGTGGTTCAACATCCGGGTCATGGTTGGCAAAACACCGGATACAATCGGGATTTGCATTTTCGGAGCGTATCCATGCCAGAGAGCTCCGCTGCATTTTTTTGTCGCTGGAAATGCCGGAAGTTATCATTTCTGTCCATGATTTTTGAGCATATCCGCCGTCTGAGCATAATAATACAAATTTGCCATTGGCATTCCTGATTTTAACAGCAAATAATCCATCCGAGTGTCCCGGAATATGGATAAGAACAACACTTCCATCCCCAAATAAATCGTAGGATTTGCTGGCAGGTCCTTCTGTTCCATTCCAGCGAAAGGCGGTGAGAGGGACGTTTTTCCACCATTTTTTCTGATAGCGCACGAGGGAATGTTTATTTGCAAAACGGATTTCCTCTTCGGCTGCTAAAATATGTTTTGCCCCGGCAACTTGTGCCAGCCCGTTAGCATGGTCGCAGTCCAGATGGGTTAATAAAACATAGTCGATGTCGTTTGTTGATAAATTCATTTTGCGAAGCTGTTCGTCAACTGCCTGTCCTTCGGGCAGTACACCCTGATTGATTAAGTATAACAGAGGGGAACGTAGGGAACGTATCTGTGCCTTTTTATCATAGATACCCTCAGGACTTAGACTTCTGTGCCAGCCACAGTCCACCAGAATGTTTCCCTTTGGGTGTTCAATCAGATAGACAGAAACCGGCAGCCAGATACGTTCTGATTTTTTGCAGAAAATGCCGGAGGCTTTTAGTAGGTTGCAGTGTTCACCGCCAAAAGCCAGAGACGGTGCAATGCATACCTTGCCGGTATGCAGTACGTGAATTTTTATTTTTTCCATAATAACACCTCATTAGCAGGGAAAGAAAATTTTTAAAATAACTGCGTGGCATAAAACGGATACTACCAGCAGAATGGACATTATTTTATGAAGCTGCCTGTGTTTTTTCCCTGGACTGCGTTTACAGAAAATCCCGGTAAGGATTTGGGAATATAAAAGGAGAAGGTTTAAAATACCTGTAACTATTCCTGCGATAGGAGCAGTTTTCAGATAGCTTATGCCGTGTATTGTTCCCCATACAGTCAATAAAATTGCCAAAATAATATGAAGTACATACAAAGTATGCCTATATTTTGACGATGCATTTTCAGTGTTTCGTTTTGCGTTTTCAAACGCAAACAGGATGTATATCAGCAGTACAAAAAAAAGCAGTTTAATCAATCTGTTTCCCTCCTTGTGTTTGTTTTTTTTAGTATAAAGCTTGAAGATAAAGGAGTACACTACACAAACAGGAAAAGTGTTCGGTAAAAATAAAATGCTGATGTTCTGCAATAGTTTCTAAATAATATCGTCAATGGTTTCTAGGGCGGACATAACGATTTGGTTTAGCTTTCCAATATCCACCTGTTCCGGATTTTTCAGCCAGTAGGAATAAGCGCCAATTATTGCAGCTGCAATAGTTTCTGAAATCAGCTCAAAATTTACCGCTCCGCATTTATGGGGAAATCTTAGTGCAAAATGCGTTTTGATGGCGTCTTTCCATTTTTGGATAAAACGCAGATTTGGCTGAAGAATTAAAAATGTATGAATATCGTTCCAATATTTTTGGATATACTCCAGGGTCAGTGTAAAAAATACGGAAAAATCCATTTCGGCAATCGGGTTATTTGTGACTTCGCTGGCAATAGTGACGATACCGTTGATGAGATTATTTTCAATTTCTTCCTTCAATTCATCTGTATTTTGATAATAGGAATAAAAGGTGGTTCTTGCCACAGGTGTGTTGCGGCACAATTCTTTCACGGTTATTTGTTGATAATTTTTTTGACGGTATTCTTTCATGAACTCTTTTTGTATGGCTTCTTTCGTTGTCAAATGGGCGCACCTCATAATTCAATTTTTTATTTATTATTATAACATAGAAGGGCGGGATTCAATTCTTTTTGTGTAAATTAGTTTTAGGTAACACAGAGGGGGTGATTGACTGATAGGAGCTGAAATGGTATATTTTTTCCTATGATTATCAGGATAACTGGTTAGGAGAAGCCGTTGGCGGCGGGAAAACGGCGGTAAAGGCTGGCGGCAAGGTTATTGGGCATTTGGATGAAGCGGCGGAAGGTAGAAAAACAGTTGTTGAGTACACGTATGATTCTAAAAAAATAGGAAAGCAAATGGAAAAGAGAGGATGGACAGAAGAGGCGATACAGGAAACATTGGAGCATCCTGTGCGAACTGTGAAATGATGCTAATTGGATAGCGCCATGGGATGTAAATGATTAAAGTCTGAAAGGGAATAATTAATTATGCAGATAACAAATATTTGCGGTGAAGAATATTATAGAGTGGATAATGTGTACGAATTTATAGCATTGTGTAATAATAAAAAAAAGTGTATTTTTTGTATGGAATTTTTTGAGTTAAAAGGTGAACAGGTTGTTCCATGTGAGTATTTACAAAGTATAGATAGTGCAGAATTATTTGATGAAAAAAATAGTGTAAATAAAAATGTTGAATTGTGTAATGATTTTGTAAAGAAGTGTATTGATAAATGTTATAATAAAATGGAAGGGATGTATTTTAGTGTGCTTTTAGAATAAGTCAGATTGTAAATCTACATGGGAGGCATTGGAGGAATGAAATATGAAAAATTAACGAATTTAATTATCAATTATATAGAATGCATAAAACCGTAAACCCAAATGGCAAATAAGCCATGTATATATAACAATGAACCCACACACGGAGGAAAAAATGAAAAACATATACTTCACCAGACATGGACAAACCATCTGGAACGTAGAAAACAAAATCTGCGGTGCAACCGACATTGCATTGACAGAGCTAGGGCATAAGCAGGCGGAGGAATTGGGAAAGACCATAAAAGAGCAGCGCCTTCCCATAGATGAAATCCTGTATTCCCCATTGATTCGGGCAGCGGAAACCGCAAGGCATATTTCAGAAATAACCGGAGTTCCTATGAGAGAAGAGCCGCGGCTAAAGGAGCAGAACTTTGGAAAATACGAATCCACTGCCAGGGACGGCGCTGAATTTCAGACGGCAAAAACCCATTTCATCGACCATTTTGAGGGCGGGGAAACCATGCTGCATTTATCCCAGAGAATCTATAACCTTTTAGATGAAATCCGGGAGGACGATAAGACCTATTTACTGGTGGCGCACAACGGAATCGCCCGTATTGTGAACTCCTATTTCCATGACATGACAAACGAGGAATTTGCAGCTTTTGGCATCAAAAACTGTGAAATCAAACACTATCAATTTTAACACAGGCATTGCATACAACATGCAGAAAAGAGGAACCTATGAAAAACAGAACAATGATGCAGTATTTTGAATGGTATTTACCGGAAAACAGACTTCACTGGAAACGCTGCAGCGCTCAGGCGGAGGAACTGGCAAAAGCAGGAATTAATATGGTGTGGCTCCCTCCGGCATATAAGGGGGCGGCGGGGGCAGCCAGCGTGGGCTATGACGTATATGACGTCTATGATTTAGGAGAATTTGACCAGAAAGGTTCCGTGGAGACAAAGTATGGTTCGAAGGAAGCATATCTTAACGCCGTAGAGAGCTTTCAGAAATGTGGAATCAGCGTGCTGGCGGATATTGTCCTGAATCATAAAATGGGAGCTGACGGCACCGAAAATGTAAATGTGATAGAAGAGCGTTCCACCAACCGCAACGAGGACATCAGCGGAACACAGCAGATATCCGCATGGACAATCTTCGATTTTCCGGGAAGAAGGGGGAAATATTCTGCCTTTCACTGGAATGCCTCCCATTTCAGCGGGACAGACTGGGATGAAGCGGGAAAAAGAAACGGCATTTTCCGTTTTGAGGGTAAGGTCTGGAACCGGGAAACAGATTCGGAAAACGGCAACTACGATTATCTGATGGGAGCGGATTTGGACACGGATAACAGCGAGGTTGTGGAGGAAGTTACAAACTGGGGGAAATGGTATTTCGATACAGTACATATGGACGGTTTTCGTTTGGATGCGGTAAAGCATATCAGCTTTGATTTTTACCGGGAATGGTTAAAACAGATGCGGCAGCATACGAAAACAGAGCTTTTCACTGTGGGGGAATACTGGTCAAAGGAAACGGAAAAACTGACCCATTATCTTGATGTGACGGAGCACAGCCTGTCTCTTTTTGATGTGCCGCTGCATTTCCATTTTCTGACGGCAGCAACCTCTGACGGCAATTATGATATGTCAAAATTATTTGACGATACCCTGACAGGGACAGACCCGGAACATGCGGTGACTTTTGTGGACAACCATGACACCCAGCCGGGGCAGGCATTGGTTTCCTTTATTCCGGCATGGTTTAAGCCCATAGCCTATGCCCTGATTTTACTGAGAAAAGCGGGGATGCCCTGCGTCTTTTATGGAGATTATTACGGCATTCCCCATGATGGCGTGGCGCCTGTGCCGGGACTTAAAATCCTCTTAAAAATAAGGGAGTGTTATGCCTACGGGGAGGAGCAGCTCTATTTTGATGACGCTTCTCTGGTGGGATTTACAAGAGCAGGGGAGGCGGAGCACGAAAATTCCGGCATCGCAGTTTTATGCACGGACAGCGTCAGCGGGAAAAAGAGGATGTATCTGGGAAATGCTTTTGCCGGAAAAACGATGGTAGACGCTATGGGAGGAATTGACAGCCCTGTGGTTATCGGAGCAGACGGCTGGGGAGAATTTTCGGTAAACGGCGGTTCTGTGTCGGTCTGGGTGACGGAAGAGGCTGCAGAAATGCTGTATATTATGTTAGGATAAAAAATTGCTGCTTCGTGACGCCTTAAGGATGAGGTTATCAACACCATTTTCTATAAAGATAAAAAACAGGCACAGAATTTCGTTAAAAAGAAGTTCTGTGCCTGTTTTGTGTGAGGGGTATCACGGCACGCCGCTGCGCTTCCGTTCGTTGTTGTATCAGTTTTATCCTGAGACAACAGCCGGGCGGTATTACCTCGCCATAATATCAATAATTTCCGCCACGTACATGGTGTGCATATCCCCGTCGGGATACCATTTTTCCTTAATGTGGGAATCTAAAAAGGAATCCTCCGTAATTCGTGTAGCGGACATTTTTTTGCAGAGCAGTACGAAATTTCCCTCGTCGATATAGGGAATGCTGTGACGGAAGTTCAGGGTCAGCCCCGCCTGCTCTATCTTGTTTTCCTCACGTCCGGAATGGGAGCCGCAGTAATTTAAAGCCTCCCGGTAAGCCTCGTCAAAAAAGGTGATGGAGAAAAACTCGCCCGCATCAAGCAGCTCTTTGGTATATCTGGAATCCCGGATAAAAATAAATGCAGTATTTTTTCCCCACAGAACGCCGACGCCGCCCCAGCTGACGGTCATGGTGTTTGCTTTTGTTTTTGTTCCGGCAGTGACTAACGCCCATTCCTTTCCAATTTTTGTAAAGGGATTAAATTCCAGCATATCAGCCGGCATCGGTTGAAAGGTGTGCATCATAGTATTCTCCTTATTATTCATACTGTACAAATTTCCTAAGAAATATTATAGCGTTTGTGACAGAAAATAACAAGACGGAAGTTCTATTATTCTGAAAAATTGACAAAAACGCAGCGCTCCCTTTGTTGTGTTTTGTATAACAATGAATTATAGATACAGATAAAAGATATAACTATAAGGAATGCGGTTTATAAACATTTGGAATAATCTTGACACTAAAAAAGGAAAGTATCATAATGGGTTTCAGTAAAAAAATTAGTTGCGGAGGAATTGTTATGGATATCAGATTTGAGAAAAGAGACGTGTTAAAAGAGAAACCGGACCAGAAGCATCTTGGCTTTGGAAAATACATGACAGATTATATGTTTGTTATGGACTGGACCAAGGAAGACGGCTGGAAGGACGCAAGAATCGTGCCTCATGCGCCGATTACTTTAGAGCCGTCCTGCGTGACCCTTCATTATGCACAGGAGACCTTTGAGGGATTGAAGGCATACCGTACTGCAGAAGGGAAAATTCAGCTGTTCCGTCCGGAAATGAATGCAAAGAGAATGATTAACTCTAACGCCAGATTATGTATGCCGGAGTTCCCGGTAGACATGTTTGTGGAGGCAGTAAAGGCATTGGTAAAGGTGGAGGAAGAGTGGGTTCCCTCTGAGCCGGAAACCTCCCTTTATATCCGTCCCTTTATGTTTGCCACAGAGGCAGCGTTAGGCGTACATATGGCGTCCGCTTATAAATTTATGATTATCTGCTGCCCGGTTGGCGCTTATTATGCAGAGGGTATCAATCCGGTGAAAATTTTAGTGGAGGATGAACTGGTACGTGCCGTAAAAGGCGGTACAGGCTTTACGAAATGCGGCGGTAACTACGCAGGCTCTATTTTAGGTCAGGTAAAGGCAGAGAAGATGGGATATTCCCAGGTGCTCTGGTTAGACGGTGAGCACCGCAAATATGTAGAGGAAGTCGGAACCATGAATATCATGTTCAAGATTGCAGGGGAGATTTATACCGCTCCTATCGAGGGAACCGTTCTTCCGGGCGTTACCAGAGATTCCATGCTTCATATTTTAAGAGACTGGGGCTACAAGGTAAATGAGACAAGGCTTTCCATTGACGATTTGATGAAGGCAGGACATGACGGTACTTTGGAAGAGGTATTCGGAACAGGTACCGCAGCGGTAATATCTCCGGTAGGGGAGCTTCGTTACAAAGATGACGTTGTAACCATCAATGATTTCAAAATCGGGGAACTGACCCAGAAGCTTTACGATACCTTAACCGGAATCCAGTGGGGAAATGTAGAGGATAAATACGGCTGGACCGTAGAAGTAAAATAAATTTGCAGCTTTTAGAAAGAGGAACAGCCGCGCTTATGGTGAAAAATCATAGGTGCGGTTGTTTTTTTGTCGAAAATTGCTATAATACATTTATAGCAAAGTATGATAGCAATGGAAATGAAGTGGAGTGATTTCAAGTGAAAAAGAAAGCAGTGGGCATTTTTCTTTTTGGGGTTTTAATAGCGGCACAGGCAGCAGGCTGTGGGAACAGTTCCACAGTTTCCCGGAATGAGAAAACAGTGGAGGAGCCGGAAACGACGGAAGCTGTTGCTGCCGGGACGGAGGAGACGGAGAACAATGTACTGGCTGATAAAAAAATCGGCGTATGTATTTATCAGTTCAATGATTCTTTTATGACCTTATTCCGTTCTGAGCTGGAGAGTTATTTGATTAATCAGGGTTTTTCTAAGGAAAATATTTTTATCGTGGACGGTAAAAATAATATAGATTGGCAGACACAGCAGATAGATAAGCTGATTGCAGCCGGCGTGGATGTTTTCATTATGAATCCGGTAAAACCGTCGGAGGCGGGAGAGATTACGGATAAAGTGGTGGCGGCAGGGATTCCGCTGGTCTATATTAACCGTGAGCCGGAGGAAACAGAGGTGCAGCGGTGGGTGGAGCATAACTGGGATGTGACCTATGTAGGGTGCGATAGCCGTCAGTCGGGGATTTATCAGGGAGAGATGATAGCAGACTTAGGGTTAGAGAAGCTTGACAGGAATGGAAACGGCAGGGTGGACTATGTTATGGTAGAGGGTGACCCGGAGAGCAGTGCCACGTATCTCCGCACCCAGTATTCTGTGCAGGTTCTTACGGATGCGGGATTTGAGGTCAACTGCTTAGCGGACGGGATAGGGAACTGGCAGCAGAAGGAAGGAAAGCGGATTGTAGCGGATGCGCTGGCACAGTATGGGGATGATGTGGAGGTGGTGTTCTGCAACAGTGACACAATGGCAGTGGGGGCGTTGGAAGCTATCGAAGCTACCGGGCGCACTGCCGGGGAGGATATTTATGTGGTGGGCGTTGACGCTTTATCGAAGGCGTTGGAAAGTGTGATTGAGGGTACCATGGTGGGTACGGTGCTCAACGACCATTTTTCCCAGTCCCATGCTGCGGCGGATGCGGCAATCCGCTATCTTATCGGTGAGGACAACGAACACTATATTATGTGCGATTATGTGAAAGTGACAAAGGATAATGCAGAGGATTTGCTTGATATGGTGAAATAGTGGAAAATCAGGGGAGCGGCTGGACTTTTTTATCATATCATAGTATAGTAAACACGTTGAACCTTGAAAAATGAATAGAGCTTGTATTTTCAGATACGCAGTTTTGCTGTACGCTATGGCTTATATATAGCGTGTTGTATAGCAGTAGTTCCCATAAGCGCCATGCACCTGTCAGTGCAGACAGGTTGACGAGGAGAAGAGTTTATCGAAAATTCGGCGGATGCTCTTCCGCACCGTTCCAGTGCGAGATGTGCCGGCAAATATGCGGGTGACCGCAAAACAAATACGGCATAAGGAATCGAAGTTAGAATAAGAGAAAGTTTGAGGAAAATATATGTGTGGAATTATTGGTTATACAGGAAGTGAAAATGTAAAAGAGGTGTTGTTGGACGCCTTGGAGCTGTTGGAGTACCGGGGGTATGACAGTGCGGGAATTGCGGTGATGGAGCGGGAGAAAATCGCGGTTTATAAACGTGCGGGTCGTGTGAAGGATTTGCGGGAGAAATGCGCAGGGAAAGCGGAAGACGCCGTTTGCGGAATCGGGCACACCAGATGGGCGACCCACGGCGGAGTAAATGACGCCAATGCCCATCCCCATCAGGTGGGAAGAGTGACGCTGGTTCACAACGGAATTATTGAGAACTACCGGGAACTGATTGCCGATTACGATTTGAAGGAAAAATTACAGTCTGAGACGGACAGTGAGGTGGCTGCGGCTCTTTTAGACAGATTTTATGAGGGAAGTCCAGAGGAAGCTATCAAAAAGACGGTAGGGAAATTAAAGGGAACGTTTGCACTGGTGATTATGTTTGCAGACCAGCCGGAAGTAATTTATTCTATCCGAAATGTCAGCCCTATCGTGGCAACGCTCTGCAAGGAGGGTGCAATGTTAGCTTCGGATTTGACGGCGCTCTGCCGTTTTACCAACAGCTATTTTGTAGTTCCGGAATATCATATTTTAGAGCTGCGGAAAGACTCTGTGAAGCTGACAGATTTGGAAGGCGGGGTGAAAGAGCCGGAGTACCTTACCGCAGACTGGGAGTTAAACAGTGCGGGAAAGAACGGCTACCCATTCTATATGGAAAAAGAGATTATGGAGCAGCCCCATGCGGTGGAAAATACCATTGGAAACCGCGTGGTCAGCGGAATGCCGGATTTCTCTGCGGACGGCGTGCCGGATTCCTTATTTACGGAGTGTGAGAGAATCAACATTATTGCCTGCGGTACGGCAATGCACGCAGGTCTGGTGGCGCAGGCGCTGGTGAAATCTATCCTTCACATGCACATTGATGTGGATATGGCGTCTGAGTTTATGTATTCCGACCCGGTGATTGATGACAAAACCTTAGTAATTGCGGTATCCCAGTCCGGGGAAACCATCGATACCTTAGAGGCAGTGAAATATGCCAGAAGAAGAGGGGCAAAATGCCTTTCTATCATCAATGTCAAGGGTTCCTCCATTGCCAGGGAGAGCGATTATGTGCTTTACACCAATGCTGGCCCGGAAATTGCAGTGGCAAGCACCAAGGCATATACTACCCAGCTGACCCTGTTTTACCTGATTGTGGCAAAAATGGCGCAGCTTAGGGGCATTTATGATACGGAGCAGACCCAGAGCTTTGTGCGGGAGCTGCAGCGGACGCCGGAGGTGATGAAAAAGGTGTTAGATAGACGCCGGGACGTCCATGTGCTGGCAAATAACATTCTCTCCGCCAAGGATTTGTTTATGATTGGGCGTGGATTAGACCACTCCATTTTACTGGAGGGTTCCCTGAAATTAAAAGAGGTTTCCTATATTCATTCTGAGGCGTATGCGTCCGGTGAGTTGAAGCACGGTCCCATTGCATTAATTACCGAGGATACTCCAGTGGTGGCAGCAGTGACCCAGGAGAAGCTTATGTCCAAGGAGCTTTCCAATATCAAAGAGGTAAAATCCAGAGGGGCGGAGATTGTGCTGTTTATTAAGGAATCCTTAGCGGAGGATATCGACAGCCAGTATCAGACCTTTTTACTGCCGGATATGCAGGATGAATTTATGGTAATGCCTGCTTCTGTGGCATTACAGCTTTTGGCTTACTACGTTTCTTCCGATAAGGGATTTGATGTGGATAAACCAAGAAATTTAGCGAAAGTCGTGACAGTGGAATAAAATGTCATGCAGAATGCGATACAACACACTAGACGTATCATGCGCCATAGTGTGCGGCAAAACTGCGTATCTGAGAATACAATAGAATGCGGGTAGCTATTCCCGTACAGATTTATGCGGAAACGCATAAATCATAGGAAAACAAGGAAGCAGACAGAAAAATGTGCATTGTTCTGAAACATTTTCGGGACATTTTGTCACATTTTTTTTTCGTGTGCATAAAATATAGCAACGAAAATATGAGGTTTTTTATGTCAGATATCGTTGTCACGCCAAATAATACCAATAGTAATGTGGACCAGGGAGCGCTTAAGATGCAGGTGATTGCAAGGGGAACCAGTGTCCCCATACAAAACGCCACCATTTCCATTACTTATTCCGGAGACCCGGAGAGCGCCATAGAGGAGGTGGAAACCGATGCCTCGGGGATGTCGGAACAGATTGCGCTTGCTGCGCCTCCACTCGAGTATTCTATGGAGCCCAGCGAAAATCAACCATTTTCGCAATACTCCATTGAAGTTACTGCGGAAGGATTTCGTCCGGTCAGCGTCTCAGGAATTGAAGTGTTTTCAAATGAGCTGTCGCTTCAGGAAATCAGGATGGAAGAAGTAGAAGCGCCGGATGAAACCCTTGACAGTATCGTGATTCCCGTCAATACTCTGTTTGGGGATTATCCGCCGAAGATTGCGGAGTCGGAAATCAAACCCGTGACGGAAACCGGAGAAATCGTACTTAGCCGGGTGGTAATTCCCGAATATGTGATTGTCCACGACGGTCCACCCACAGATACTGCAGCAAGGGATTATTATGTCCGTTACAAGGATTACATCAAAAATGTAGCCTCCAGTGAAATTTATTCCACCTGGCCGGATGCGACGCTGCGCGCCAATATCCTCGCCATTATGTCCTTTACTTTAAACAGGGTCTATACGGAGTGGTACCGAAACAAAGGCTATAACTTTACCATCACCACCTCCACCGCCTTCGACCAGAAATTTGTCTACGGCAGAAACATCTTCCAGAACATTTCCGACATCGTAGACGAAATGTTCCAGAACTACCTGTCAAGACCCAACGTAAGACAGCCCATTTTAACCCAGTACTGCGACGGCGAGCGCGTCACCTGCAGCAACTGGCTCAGCCAGTGGGGAAGCAAATTCTTAGGCGACCAGAACTACAGCACCATAGAAATCCTGCGCTACTACTACGGAAACAGCATATACATCAACTCCGCCGAAGAAATCTCCGGTATCCCGGCATCCTGGCCGAGAGTAGATTTAACCGTAGGCTCCACCGGAGAAAAAGTAAGGCAGATACAGGAAGAACTGGCAAGAATCTCCCGCTCTTACCCCGCCATCCCCACCATAACCCCCGACGGTATCTTCGGTCCCGCCACAAGAGAAGCAGTAGAAGTATTCCAGCGCGTATTCGGTCTCCCCGTAACCGGCGTCATCGACTACCGCACCTGGTACAAAATCTCAGAAATCTATGTAGCAGTAGCCCGACTAGCCGAACTGGTCTAAACGAATGAATGATTTTTTTGTGACTACGGGAAGAGATAAGATGTTCTTAGAACATCTTATCTCTGTTTTTATTTATTCTGCTTTTCATTGTATATGTTTTTCAACTCCCTAATTGCATCTTCAAACGATAAAACGTGCAATCCCTGGTATACAAGTGTCAAAACTTCTACTGGTGCCTGTTCAATCATATCCCTGGGTGTATCATCCTCATATGTGAAATTCCAACATGCAAACAAATATCCAATCCATGACATTAAATCTTCTGGATATAACTTTCCCTTTTTAATCTGCACCTCTTGCTCTAATGTTTCTATTATATAATTCGAGCCTAGCCACATCTGCGTATCCGTCTTGTTATATAGATGTTTTGCCGTTTCTGACTTCATTAGTTTTTCTATAAAATCTTTTGAAGCATAACCCTTTTTAACAGACTGTACAAATAAATCTGCTGACATTTCACATATCCCAATGCTAAAAGTTGTTGCATCCATTATTTATCCCACTCCTCTATTATTTCATCAAAAAATTTTACATCTTGTGCTCGTCTATATTTCGTTTGAATTTGGTTTATCATGCTGCTTAACTGGTTTGTTCTATTTGTATTCTGTGCCATGATTAATTTTTTATCTGTATCTGTAAGCTTATATGCTTTTATTATATCAAAACGCTCTTTCTTACATGCTTCAGCTGTTTTTAATACATACTGTTTCCCCAATTTGACATATTGCATTGCCTCAATAAACGCCTTATCACACATTTGTCCATTGAAGAATAATTGCATTACCTGAGTCATTTTATCATCTGCAATTACCCCTACAATCATGTCATATAATTCATTGTATGCCCTGTACCTCATACATAGCTGGCTATATTCTGATAATTTTTCCGGCTGTCTGTTGTATGCAATGAATAATGCCCAATCAATTTGACCTATATAATTATCTTCAAACGTTTTTATTTTTAATTCCTCTGTATTGTACTCTATCTCATAAAATTTGTTATTTTCATATGACGCAATCAAACCTTTGGGCTGGTCTGGTTTATCTCCCAAATAAAACCCACAACCAAAGTCACATGACATCCTGCTTTTAGGCTTAATATCTCCTTGTATTCCACTTTTTGAACCATGATACAATAACATATTTTTACCACCTTTTCGTTAAATTGCAGTCAAACAAAATTCAATTATAATGCTTCCAATAGGCACTATTTGTCTTAATGTAAAAATTATAGCATACTTAAAAGTTTATTTTGTTCTTCTTCAAACTTTTCATCAGAAAGCAGCCCTGCCTCTTTCATAATTTTCAATAATGTCTGTTGATTGATGAACAACGGTTTTCTTTTCTAATTCATCTACAATACCATATTTTTTTTCTGGTAGGTAAGTTTGAAGAAAATTATAAATATCTTGTGGCAATTCAATATCTATATATTGCTTCTTGATTTCTGAATAGAAATTCAGTATAACGCTGCTGTCATCTATCTTTCTTATATCCGACTCTATAGAAAACGAAGTATTAGTTGGAGTTTGTTCAGCAGATTTATATGTAAGGGCAGACCCTAACGCCATTCCCATAAGCCCAAACAATAATCCACCGCCTACGGTTGCTAATTTAGAAAAATTCCCACCTGTCATACTTCCACCAAAGCTTGAATAACTGCCATGAATATCTGTAGTATAAGATACATTTCCTGCTTTTTCGTAATAATGGATATTATCGTATGAGATAACGCCATTATTTTCCTCTTGTGTATAACCATCAATTTTTAAAAAATTAAGAGATTTATTCTCCTCTATATATATCAAAGCGACTTTATTTTTGTCAGAAAATAATTCATAGGCTGGAGTGTTGTCCTTAATATGAAAAGAGTAACAATCTTTGAAAAAATTAATCGCTTTTTCCTCGGCTTCAATAGCCAGTCTATGTTGTTCTTCCCTACGCTGAAGTTCCGCCTGTTGCCTTTTTACTTTGTTTTCGGCAAAAGCAGTTTGTGTTTCTTCGAGAAGGTTATACCATTTTTGAATATCATCTATTCCTAACAACGCAATAACACGTTTCCAAAACCTGTTCCTTCAATTTGAGACGGATATATACCAAGTCTCATAGTATATTTTTTTCCGAAAATACCATTTTTATATTCACCATAGTAAAAATCAATACATTTCTCAGAATCCCAACTCATAAAAATTTCCTCCTCAAAATCAATATAATAATTCTATCATCGGTAGATATCAAATGCAATTTGATTTATTAGTAATTAACATCTATTTCCTTTGAGAGAAAATCACTTTAGAATGACTACCTAGCGTAGTTATTGGCATTTTTCCATCATTTATGCTATACTGTCTAAGCAACAAAAAACAGTAAACAACAATGATTCGGCTAAAAAAGATTCGGGCATCTCCCAAAGGCACAACCAGCAATACATTTGAAATCGCCAACAACCTATAAAAGGATTCGGGGGACAAAAAGGGGCTGTTCATAACGTATATTGGCAGATTGCACCGGGCGGGTTCTGGTTTTTTGACTACGGGAAGAGATTAGATGTTCTTAGAAATCTGTCCAATACCCAGTGACACCCAGCCACGGAAGGCTGGGTGAGGTACAACGCCGCCATGGATGGCGGCTCTGTACCGTTCACGTCCCTTTTTCAATAACCTACAAGCAGATTTCTTAGAACATCTTATCTCTGTACGTCGGAACAAAAACCAGAACCCGCCCGGTGCAATCTGCCCCCAGACACGTTGGTGTCAGCCCCTCTTTTTGTCCCCCGAATCCGCCCCCACAGCAAAATAGAGAGAACCTTAATGAAAAATTATAAACTAACCATCCAATACGACGGCACCCGCTACAAAGGCTGGCAGACCCAAAACACCACCGACCTGACCATCCAGGGAAAAATAGAGGACATTCTGACCCGCTTAGCAGGCCGCCCGGTAGACCTCACCGGCTCCGGCAGAACCGACGCAGGCGTCCATGCTTTCGGACAGGTAGCCAACGTCCACTTAGAAGAAACCTTAACCACCGAAGAAATCAGAGACTACCTAAACCGCTACCTCCCGGAGGACATCGCCGTCACCGCAGTAGAAGAGGCAGACGAACGCTTCCACAGCCGTTACCACGCCCTGTCCAAAACCTACCTTTACCGGATTCACACAGGCAAAGTCCCCAACGTATTCGAACGCAAATACATGTATATGTATCAGAACCCCTTGGACGTAAGCCGTATGCGCCAGGCAGCAGATTATCTGGTGGGAACCCATGATTTTAAGGCATTCTGCGGCAACAAAAAAATGAAAAAATCAACCGTGCGCACCATATATGAGATAAAGCTGGAAGAGACGGAAAATGAACTCCGTATCTATTACACCGGAAACGGATTTTTACAGAACATGGTGCGGATACTAACCGGAACATTGATTGAGATAGGAGACGGCAGAAGAGAGCCGGAGGAAATCGTATCTATATTAGAAGGAAAAAACCGCGAAGCAGCAGGCTATACTGCCCCTGCCTGCGGATTGACATTGTGTAAAGTAACTTATGAGAAAGAACATTGACTTATGGAAAAATGGTTTGTAATACAAAAAGGCGCGGATTTTCAAAAACTTGCGGGACAGTTTCATATCAGCCCCGTGACGGCGAGAATTATCCGCAACCGCGAGGTAATCGGAGAAGAGGCGGTGGACAGATACTTAAACGGCGGGTTAGAGGATTTATACAACCCCCATTTATTAAAAGACGCAGACCTCTTAACGGACATCCTGATAAAAAAAATCAAAGAAGAAAAAAGTATCCGGATTATCGGAGATTATGACATCGACGGCGTCATGTCCACCTATATTCTGCACCAGGGAATCCGGCGCTGCGGAGGCAGGGTGGACACCCGGATTCCCGACCGTATCAAGGACGGATATGGAATCAACGACCATCTGATAGAGCAGGCGAAGGAGGCGCAGATTGACACCATAGTCACCTGCGATAACGGGATTGCTGCCATAGACGAAATTGCCCACGCCAAAGCCCTTGGAATGACGGTGCTGGTGACGGACCATCACGAGATACCCTACAGCGAAGAGGAAGGAAGGCGCATATATAAGAAAAGCGCAGCGGACGCCATTGTAAATCCCAAACAGAAGGACTGCCCCTATCCCTACAAAGAGCTTTGCGGCGCAGCGGTGGCGTTTAAGGTCGTTCAGATTCTCTATGAAAAATGCAGCGTTCTGAAAGAGGAAGCATGGGAGTTTCTGGAAAATGCAGCCTTTGCCACAGTGGGGGATGTGATGGATTTGACGGATGAAAACCGGATTCTGGTAAAAGAAGGGCTAAAGCGCATCCGGCATACCAGAAACAAGGGAATGCGGGCGCTGATACTGCAGAACAAGCTGGAATTTGACCGAATTAACGCCTATCATTTCGGCTTTGTATTAGGTCCCTGTATCAATGCCAGCGGCAGGTTAGAGACGGCAAAAATAGCCTTAAGCCTTTTTTTACAGGAGGACGAGAGGAAGGCGGCAGAAATTGCGGCGGAATTAGTGGAATTAAATGCCCAGCGGAAGGATATGACGGCAGAGGGCGTGGAGTTAGCCGTGGAAGCGGTGGAAAAAGGAAACGTGGGGGAAAAGGTCATGGTAATTTATCTTCCGGAAGTTCATGAGAGCCTGGCGGGTATTATCGCAGGAAGAATCCGGGAAATGTACCACAGACCCACCCTGGTGCTGACGAAAAGCGAGGAGGGGGTAAAAGGCTCCGGGCGCTCCATCGAGGCGTACTCCATGTATGAGGAGCTCTGTAAATGTGAGGAATTTTTCTCAAAATTCGGCGGACACCCCATGGCGGCGGGCATTTCCATGAAGGAAGAGGATATTGAGGCGTTCCGGGAGAAAATAAATGCCTGTTGTGAATTGACAGATGAGGATTTTATCCCTAAGATAAAAATAGACGTGCCTATGCCGGCGGGCTACCCGGACGTGTCCTTTGTGCGGGAGCTGGATTTGTTAGAGCCCTTCGGCAAGGGAAATACGAAGCCCCAGTTTGCAGACAAAAATATCGGCATTGAACATATGTATCTTGTGGGGAAGAACCGCAGCGTCTTAAAGCTTCAGCTTCGGACAGAAAGCGGCGGGCGGATTTCTGCGGTGTATTTCGGAGACACAGAAAAATTTCTTGCTTATTACCGGGAAAAATTCGGGGAGCAGGAAGTGGAGCGGGCGCTCTGCGGCAGGGAAAATGCCATCCGCATGTCCATGGTTTATTACCCGGAAATCAATGCTTACCAGGGAAGAGAAAACGTCCAGCTGGTGATAAAAAATTATCAATAACAGGCATTTTGTGAAGCAGGTTTTCATCAGGCAGAGAAAGGATAGATTAAAAATGATGTTTGGCGGAAAAAAACAGTTAGAGGAAGAAGTAGCAGAGTTAAGAGAACAGAACAGGAAAAAAGAAAATGTCATGAAAGAGCTGCGCAGCAGTAAGGCAGAGGCAGAGGAACAGTTTGCTGCCCTTACGGCGTCCCGCGTCCAGCTGACACAGCATATGGAGCTGATTTCCCAGGAGGTGGGGCAGGTGTCAGAGCTGGCGGAGAAAAGCCAGGCGGCAGCCGGAGACGTTCACAGCGCCATGATGAGCGTCAACAATGCAGTGGAATCTTTTGATGCCACCCATTCTGTTTTCTTAGGGCAGTTAAAAAACCAGAATGAGAAGCTGTCAGAGTTTTTAGAGCAGCACCGCGGTTACGGGGAACCGGTGGAAAATATAGCTAAGGTGCAGGAGCAGATGAAGGCATCGGAGGAAAAGACAGAGGCGGTTATCGGGGAAATGAAGGAATATTCCCAGACCATGGGAGTGTTAGCCTTAAACGCAGCCATCGAAGCGGGGCGTATGGGAGAGTCTGCATTAGGCTTCATCCATGCGGCGGAGGAAGTACGGGCGTTTTCTGAGAAATATGAGGCGTCGGCGGATATTCTGGCAGAGGAACTAAAGGCGTCTAAGGCAAGGGCGGCAGAGCTGGAAAAAGAGGTAGAGCAGTTAAAGTCGGTGTTTAAGGACTGCACCATTGCCATGGGAAAATTATACAGCGGAGGGGTACAGAATTTATCCGCTTACGAAGCGGGACAGATTGATTTGAGGGAGCATCTTTCCGGGAATACCCTTGGCAGGGCGGACGCCTTAAAGCAGGCAGGGGAGGAATTTGTCCGCATTCAGCAGGAGTTAAACAGAGAGCTTCAGGCGGTAAAAGAGGAAATGGAAGAGCAGAAAAAGAGTATGGATGAGATAGAGACGGTTTATCAGGATTTACAGCAGGCGGCACAGAGTGTCTAATGCTTTAAATAAAGATGGATTTTCCAAAATAATTAATAAGAGAGGTAGAAAAAATGGCGAAAGAGGAACAGCTTCGTTTTTTATCGAAAAACGGAAAAACGATGATTCATGGAGTAAAGTGGATGCCGGAAACTGGGGAGTATCGGGCAATTCTGCAGATTACCCATGGCATGGTGGAGTATATTGAGCGTTACCGCCCCTTTGCAGAATATTTAACGGAGCGGGGATTTTTAGTGGTGGGTCATGACCATCTCGGACACGGAGAATCAGTAAACAGCCAGGAAGAATGGGGCTATATCGGAGAAAACCCCAGCGATACCTTAGTGGAGGATATGCACCAGCTGCGCACCATGATTCAGAAAGAAAATCCCGGCGTGCCGTATTTTATGCTGGCGCACAGTATGGGTTCTTATATGCTGCGAAAATATCTGTGTATTCACAATGATAATTTAGCGGGCGCTGTCATTATGGGAACAGGATGTGTAGCGGATGGAACCATGAAACTGGGGATGTGGGTGTGTAAGGTAATGGCGGTTTTCCGCGGATGGAATTACAGAAGCAAGCTTATCCGCTCTCTGTCTTATGGCAAATCCTATAAAAAATTTGACAGCTATGGAAAGGATTATACGAAGAGCTGGCTCACCAAGGACGTGGAGTGCGTAGAAAAATATTTTGCAGACCCGAAGTGCAGTTTTTCTTTTACAATCAATGCCTATTACGGTCTGATGGAAGCAGTCCACTTTGACAACCAGATGGGCAATGTGAAAAAAGTGCCGAAAGATTTGCCGCTTTTTCTGGTGTCCGGTGACCAGGACCCGGTGGGAGATTTAGGGGAAGGCGTCAAGAAGGTGTATCATATGTATAAAGACGCAGGAATTCAGGATTTGACTTATAAATTATACGAAAATGACAGGCATGAGATATTAAACGAGACGGATAAAGAGCAGGTGTTTTCTGATATTTATACCTGGATGAATGTGCGTCTGCCGCAAGTCTGAAAACACGAAAAAATGCGTCTGCATGGAGCATGGAAAATATGTGCCGGCAGAGGCGGAAATAAAAGATAGAAAACATGGCAGCAGTTGAGACAGAATAGAAATGAGGAAGCAGTATGGTACGAAAATTATATAAAATAGCAGGAATCATGGCGGCAGCGGCAGTTTTTTTTAATTCCGGCGTCATGGTATTTGCAGGAGATTCCTCCCAGGGAGTGACAGGGACAGTGACGGTGGTGGAGGATAACGGCGATGATGTGGAGATAGGGCAGAACGATAAGCCGTATCTGGCATTGGGCGCAGATTTGTCGGAGGAACAGAAAAGCACGGTGCTGTCCATTATGGGGATTGCCCCGGAGCAGCTGGGAAATTATGATGTGGTCTATGTGACCAATGCGGAGGAACATCAGTATCTGGATGCTTATATTTCTTCTTCCCAGATAGGCAGTAAGGCGTGGTCCTCCATTGTGATTGTAGAGCGGGAGGAAGGCAGCGGATTGAATATTTCCACCACTAACATTAATTACTGTACGGTGGGAATGTATAAAAATGCCCTGACTACTGCAGGCGTTACCGATGCGGATATTATCATTGCGGGACCAAGCAATATATCCGGGACTGCCGCGTTAGTCGGCGTATTTAAGGCATATCAGCAGATGACTGGGGATGCGGTGGCGGAAAATGTGGTGGACGCTGCGGTAAATGAACTGGTGATTACCGGGCAGCTAGAGGACTCCATTGAGGGGCTGACGGACGAGGAAGTGGAAGAATTTATCGCCTATATCAAGTCCGTCATTGCGGAAAATGATTTGTCTGATGAGGGAGAGATTAACGAAGTGATTGACGAGGCTTGCCAGAAGTACGGCGTTACCCTCTCGGAGCAGGAGCGGCAGCAGATTGTGGATTTGCTGTTAAAGATAACCTCCCTTGGCATTGACTTAGACGGCGTGGTGGACTATGCAAAGTCCCTGTATGATTCTTATAAAAACGGAGACGGTATTGGAAACGCTTCTTCGGGGAATGGGTGGTTTTCGAAACTGTTTTCCGGGATTAAGGACTGGTTTGCGAAGTTGTTTGGTTGAGAAAAAGTTTTTTGTGGCGGAATAAGGCGGCGGTTATCGGGAGGGATTTATGGCGAGAACGGTTGGAATAGGAATACAGGATTTCGGAAAAATCATAGAGAATAATTGCTTTTATGTGGATAAGACGGATTTTATTCGCGAGTGGTGGGAGAGTAATGATGATGTCACATTAATTACCCGTCCGAGGCGTTTTGGAAAAACGTTAAATATGAGTATGGTGGAGCAGTTTTTTTCTGTAAAGTATGCAGGCAGAGGGGATTTGTTTGAGGGGCTTTCCATCTGGGAAAATGAGGCGTACAGGGAATTGCAGGGGACGTATCCGGTGATTAGCCTGTCCTTTGCCAATGTGAAGGAAAAAGATTTTATTTCTACGAAACAAAGAATTTGCCAGATAATCGAGGACTTATATATCCAAAATAGTTTTCTTCTGGAAGGGCAGCTGTTAGCTGAACAGGAGAAAAAGTTTTTTGGAACTGTGTGTGCAGATATGCCGGAGGTGGTGGCGACAATAGCATTGCATAAGCTCTCTGACTTTTTGTATCGTTATTATGGGAAAAAGGTTATCATCTTGTTAGACGAATATGATACCCCTATGCAGGAAGCCTATGTGGACGGATACTGGGACGAACTGGTGGCATTCACCAGAAGTCTTTTTAATTCTACGTTTAAGACGAACCCTTATCTGGAACGAGGGATTATGACAGGAATTACCAGAGTTAGTAAGGAATCCATTTTTTCTGATTTGAATAATTTGGAGGTTGTGACAACAACGTCAGATAAATATGCCACAGCCTTTGGTTTTACAGAAGAGGAGGTATTTGCGGCGCTGGATGAAATTGGATTGAGGGAGGAACGAAAACAGGTAAAGGAATGGTATGATGGTTTTATTTTTGGCGAACACAAAGACATTTATAACCCATGGTCTATTTTGAATTTTATAGATAAAGGGAAATTTAGCACCTATTGGGCGAATACCAGCTCCAACAGTCTGGTGGGAAAACTGATACGTGAGGGCAGCCGCCAGATAAAAATACCGTTTGAGGATTTATTAAAGGGGGAGCATTTAAAATGTCCCATTGATGAGCAGATTGTCTATAACCAGCTGGATAACAGTGAAAATGCCATCTGGAGCTTACTGCTTGCCAGCGGGTATTTAAAGGTACTTGACTATGAGGATATGGGA
>Ga0129308_1000620_pt1 | contig 49637 bp, 52 predicted proteins | sample L827metagenome_FD_94440 | JGI IMG/M metagenome (GOLD analysis project Ga0129308, IMG submission 94440) | Ring-tailed lemur group fecal microbial communities from Wisconsin, USA - L827 metagenome | ecosystem: Host-associated > Mammals > Digestive system > Large intestine > Fecal | place: USA... | reverse complement strand
GCAGGATGTGACCATCAGCTACAACTATATCGGCATACTCCCCGCCAATTTACTCTATGACGTTATGAACGGAAAAGCGGCATGATTACTCATGCCGCTTCCCGAAAACATTATTATACTGTTTTATTGGACCGCACCCTTGGCATACTCCTTTTTTGAGCGGGAAAACTTATTTGATGGAGTTTTCGTACGCTTCGATCATCTTTTTAACCATTTGGCCACCGACAGAGCCGGCCTCTCTGGAAGTCAGGTCGCCGTTGTAGCCTTGTTTCAGATTCACGCCAACCTCGTTGGCAGCTTCCATCTTAAATTTTTCCATAGCGGCTTTTGCCTCGGGAACAACGATTTTGTTGTTGCTGGTCATAGTGTGAACACTCCTTTGGTTTTTCTATTTCAAAAATTTTTGTTGCGTTTGTGCTATTATTATCGTCGATGCCAATGAAAAGATACCTGCCAATTTTTTAAAAAAGAATCTGTTTCAAAATGTCAATTTTACCGCTGAGCAGAAAAATGGCGGCAGCGCAGAGAATAGAAAAAGCATCATAACGGCGGGAAAGGGAAAGGGGGATTTCCACGGGGTCCAGTGTGTTGCCGAAAAGATCGCTGATCGCACGCTGTAAGCATAGAACGGCACTGTCTGGTGTAATGCTGGACAGCGTTAACGTGTCTTTGCTGGACATACCCAGTGTCATGGCGCGGACGCCGCAGCGGCGAATAAACTCGGCGGCAGGCAGGTTGTCGGAAGAAAGAAGGCCAACGGCATCTGCTGGGAGGGTAGCATTTACCGGTGCGTAAAAAGGCTCCTTACAAAGAATGATCGTATTGGGTGCTGTGATGCGGGAAAGATTCTCAATTTCTACCAAGGCAAAATCCGGATTTTCCTTTTGAATATCGATTTGCTGTTCTCCAATCAAAGTAAGGGTACAATTTTTCCGAAGAATATCTCGAAGAGAGGCGAGATTTTTTTGTTTTCCGGCACCCCCGAGAATAAAAACAGAAATCACAGGTGTAGCCCCTTTCGGCATAAAATGATTAAAAATATTTTTATAATGGTTAGGATATCCATTTTTTTTGCATTCAACCAAAGCTTTTTCAGATTTGCTCCCTTGACACTTGTAGGATGGTTTCTTATAATGGTAGACAGAAATCAGATTTTATAGAAAAAAGGGGAAAGACCATGTTTTTAAAAAAATTAGCCGCATTGGTTACGGCTGTTTTTGGATTTGCAGCAAGTCTTGTAATAGTTTATGCAGGGGACGATAGTATTGCGGGTCCTGTGATGTGGCTGTTAATCGGATCTGGTGTTTTGATTGTAGCAGTTGTAGTGCTGGGAATCTTGGGCAAGAAAAAGAAATAAGAAAAGAAACAAATAAAAGGAGCGATGCGAAGCATCGCTCCTTTTATTTGAAAAGGGAAATTATCGTTCAATAGAATTTGCAGTGAGAATTTCGTTTTCGTCCGGGGTATAGTGGATAGTAACCCGATCGCCTACATTCAGAATGACCGCCACTTCGTTGGCTGATGCAGAAACGGCATAATAGGTCTGACTGTTTTCCAACTGGATGTAAAATACAGTGTTGCCATTGATGACGGCACTGCGAATATCGGAGATACGCCCAGTGATTTCATCATCCGGCAGAACCTGCGATTCTCCGACAATATTGTTTTGTGCCAACAGTTTGGAATAATTAGCCGAACATTCTGAAACAGATGAACCGGTGGCTACGATTTGATATTGCTGAACATTGACCATAGCATACATTTTGACCAAGCCCGCGTTGTCTTTCAAAGCAATAAAGTAGGTTGGCTCTGAATGGATATTAAGCAGCAGCGGAAAGGTTGCTTTGTAATTTAAATGCTGCACCACACCTTCCGCAGAACTCATAGCGGAATATTCAGTGGCACCAGCGCAAGGATAGTATTTCGTTTCTTTGGTGCGCTGATTGGTGAGGATAAAACCGACGTTGGACTGATCTCCTCCCACTGAAGTAATACCGGTATAAACATATACGTCATCGTTCATAGCAATATAATTATAGCCGCTGGTGGTAACGGTGACGCCTTTTTGACCGAAAATAGAGTTGAGGAAACCGTTTTGATATTGACCATGATAATCATACTGCTGCATGATCAACTCGGCAGAATACAGCCGGTCAACCCAGGTTGGAACTTCTTCGTAATATTGACTTTCGCCGGTGACAGCGTTAACCAGGACAGCGCCATTGATATCCGTACCGCCGAACAGGCCGATGGTTTTTTCCAATTTGGGGCAAATCCAATAAGGTTCGCCCTGATCATTGATTTCAAACATGGGAGTATCGAACATAAAAGTAGGATAATTAAAACGCAGATGACGCATCAGATAGCGGCCAAAATGTTCTGAATTAGAGTATTTGATGCCTTCTCCTTCCGGCAGACGGACTACATCTACATTTTGAGTTACCATATCAATGACCAGATAGGCAGGAATACCGTTGCTGCGGTTAGTAAACCATTTAATCAGATCGCCGTACTCCAGCATGGTTACTCGTACCGGCCGACCATTGTAGTTAATCTGATTATATTGGTCGGACACTTCAAATTGGCTGACCATATCAGAGAGCTCGCCCAGTTTCCGGTCGCCAAGTTTGGAAGCGGAGTCTTTATCCAACATGGGAATCTGGTCAAAAGAGATTTCTTCCACGTCAGAAATAAAATCGCCGTCCTCTACTGTGAGCAGTTTCGTGTAAGAGCCCGCGCGAAGAATCACACTCGAAAACAACGACCCGCCCAAGTATAAAACAATCAGCGCAAGGCACAGAAAAAAAGGAATCATGCAGTGTCGCTTCATCATAGCAAAAAATTCACGGAATCCGCTAACCTGTAACGGCTGCCGTTCCTCAGCTGCAAGGCCAATGCGAGCGGTAAAGACGGCAGTGACACAGTATACTGCGCACAGGATGAAGATGAAAGTATAAAAAGCCGGTGAGTGGAAATTCAGTGCGGGCAGCTCAAAATAAAAATAGATCAGTCCGACTACTAGAGTTGCAGCCAGGCAAATTAACGTCTGTTTTACACGGCCCATTTGTTTGCGTTCTTTCATTTTGAAACTCCTTTCAGGATGATATATTCAAAACCATAACGGATCCTATTAACAAAGGCGGCCCATACAACGGATAATCCAGACCGCAATGCATATCTGAAAAAGAAGGATCAGCGGTATTCCCCAGCGAAAATACCAATGCCGGGTTTTGTGGTGGAACAGATACATGCCGGCCAAGCAACCGGGTGTACCGCCCAGCAGCGCTACACCAAAAAAAGTTTTTTCCGGAATCCGCCAGCTTCCTTTCTTGGCACGGGCTTTATCACTGCCCATAAGCAGAAAACCCGCTGTGCTGGCAGCAGCCAGATAACCTGCAAACCAATGCCAATGGTTTTGCACCCAAATGAACATGATTGTGCTCCTAATGTGATGATTCTGTGTTTCTTTGTCATTATAGCACAGTGTATAGAGGAAAATATGTCTTTTTAGTGAACATGCATAGGAAAATAAATGGCTTGCGAATCGTTTTCTCATCGGGAAAGAGGAGGGGGGACCGGGAGATTTTCTGCGAGATTTATTCTTTTGCTCTTGCAGGAAAAAATCTTCTTATGTATAATAAAAATAGAAAATTTTGAGTTGGCGTGATTGCGCCTTCTGAGAGGAGAAATAAAAATGAGCAATCAGGTATTGGTGGAGACTTCCGCCCGTCATGTCCATGTAACACAGCAGGATCTGGAGACCCTGTTCGGCAAAGGTGCGGCTTTGACCCCCAAAAAAGATTTGTCCCAGCCCGGTCAGTTTGCCTGCACGGAGCGTGTAGATGTTGTCGGCCCCAAAAAGACCATTCCCGGCGTAACCATTTTGGGTCCGGTTCGTCCTGCTACCCAGATTGAAGTGTCTTTGACCGATGCCAGAACTTTAGGCGTTTCCGCTCCGGTGAGAGAATCCGGTGACATTGCGGGCAGCGCACCGTGTAAATTGGTAGGCCCCTGCGGTGAAGTGGAGTTGAGCGAAGGCGTTATCGCGGCAAAACGTCATATTCATGCCACTCCTGAGGACGCTCAGAATCTGGGTGTTGCCGATAAAGAGATTGTCAAGGTCAAAATTGACACCAACGGTCGTTCTTTGATTTTTGATGATGTTGTCGTTCGCGTCAGCCCGAAGTTTGCGCTCGCTATGCATATTGATACCGATGAATCCAACGCCGCTGGATGCGCTGGCGAGGTTTACGGTGAAATTGTAAAATAATTTTTGCTTTGTCAAGCCCCTCTGCTTTTTGGCGAGGGGTTTTTTAATGTCGGAGAATCGGCCATGTTATTTCAAATTTCCGATAGTCGAAAGCGGCTTTTGTAATGCATTTGAATAAAAGATGGGAAGAGAGATCGATATGTCGCATAGAATTTTTCTTCACGGCCTGGGCCAAGGTCCCAGCAGTTGGGACAAGATTCTTTCCTGCTTGCCAGAGGAAAAAAACGTGTTCTGTCCGGATTTGTTCCGCTTTTTTGGCGGAGAAGAATGTACTTATCAAAACTTGTTCGGCAGTTTTTCCCGATATTGTGAGAAGGTAAAAGAACCATTTCATTTATGTGGGCTTTCTTTGGGTGCTGTACTAGCGCTGCATTACGGAATTTGTCATCCGCAAAAGGTAAGATCCATGATACTCATTGCGCCGCAGTATCAAATGCCGAAAAGACTGTTAAAAATCCAAAATGGGATCTTTCACCTGTTGCCGAAGGCAGCTTTCGACGGGATGGGATTAGAGAAGAAACAGATGATCTGCCTGACCAATTCCATGCAGAATTTACAGCTGGAAGAACAGTGCAGAAGAGTCAGCTGCCCCGTGTTAGTACTGTGTGGAAAAAAGGATCGTGCTAACCAGAAAAGCAGTGTAGCTCTGTCGGAACTCTTGCCGCAGGCAAGGATGGAGTGGTTGAAAAATGCGGGACATGAAGCCAATCTTGACGCACCGGAGGAATTGGCGGCGGCGATAGAACTTTTTTGGCGGGATGAAACTTCCCGCTCATAGGGTTTGCGGGCGCGACAAAAAAATTGACTCAATTCCCCCAAAAAAAGCGAAAAATCTGGCACTGTAATGCACTGCCTAAAAAGGGCCTGCTTTTGGCAGGCCCTTTTTTCGTGTGGGTGTACTGGTTACTTGGGACTAGGCAAGTGACATGGACAGAAGAGTGAAAGTCAGAAAAAGCACAGCAGCAATCCCGATCAGCCAAGAGAATTCTGATCTGATTCTTTTTCGTCCGGCTTTGGAAAGTCCTGCAAATCGGAAATTGTTATTGCGGCAAAAAATGCGAATTTCGCACAGCAAGTAGTGATCATTTTGCTCCTTTTACCTTTTGGACTGATTCAGGATATCAATAACCTCCTTTCGTCGAAGTAATGAAAGGAGGTATATTCACAGATGGCAAGCTAGATAAATAGTGGTTTATTTAATTTTTGCTACGTCCGCAGTGTAATTTGTCAGTTCGGGACCAGTCCTATAATCCCAACTGCTATTGCATCAATAAAAAGCACATACACTACCACACACACTATCAAAATGGCACCAATGACTTTTATGATAAGTTGCTTGTTTTTGCTGAAATTACTTTTGCGAACACTTTTTAGGACAAAAATGAAAGCAAAGATCATTATAAGAGAAACTATGTTATGAAGAATTATTGTTCCCATTTCTGTATGTATCCCTCCTATTTCTTACCGATTACAATTTATCTCTCGATGCTTTTTGAAAAAACGGTGTTGGCAGAAATCGTGGCGGAAAAAGATTTTTACAGCGGAGCCGACTGTACCGTTAAGACCAACTACCGGCATCACGGGGGATTTCGCCCTTTGCCTGACGGAAAAGACGGATGCTTTTTTGAATCCCAATTTGGTCTGCTGTCCATCCCCAAATAGGATGCCGGCGTTCATTTTTTTGAATCTGCCGGTCAATGGCCCATGCCAGATCGTCAGAAGGCTCATGCAGATACAAGTCCACCATAGCTGGAATGGCAGAAACAGAAAGGTTTTTTAGGTAATAATAGTCTACTTCTGTTTCGGTGTGCCCTGACAAATAGGCGTTGACATTATATTGCGCTACAAAGCCATCCATGGGGAATAAAGAGAGCAGACAGATCATAGCGGTGATGGCGATTCCCACGCATTTGGCCAATGGAAAGCGGCGCCACAGGCATCGCACTGCCAAGAAGAGAAAACAAATGCCTGCGGTTACCATAAACCATAGAGTTAACCCTCGTTTGACGCTTAGGCCGTAAACATCTACATATAATAGCATCCGTTTTACGGCAGAACAAAGAACAACGCCTCCTCCAATGTTTAGCAGCAGCAGTTCCAAACGGACCGCATTGGAAAGGCAACGACGCTCTGTTTTGCAAAAAGACATGGAAAAAAGGGAAATCAGGAAAATAAAGAACAGAGCGGCAGCCAACTCAAAAAATCCTTGGCGGGCATATTCAGCATAGGTATATCCGCCGGGTAGACTACCTTTTTCACCGCCGAATAGATAGGCAAACTGGACAAAGGTGAACGCCAACACTGAAAGGTCGATCAATCCTAGGAAAGGGACCACAAACAGCGGATCCAAAAAGCGTTTGCAGCCAACAGGGTTGGGCTTTTTCGGAAGAGCGCCCCGGCAGTACAGCAGTGTTGCAGACAGAAAAATGCCGCCCAAAAAGCCGAGTAATAGATCCGAAAAAAGGTGTGTCCAGTCAATTCTAAACCACTGGGCAAGATTTTGCAGTCCGGTGCGGAAAACCGCGTCGGCGCTGGCAAACAGCCACAGCAGCAGCGCTACCACCGGAAGCGCACATACGATTCCGAGAAAAATTTTCCAAAAGCTTTTTGACTTTTTTTCTTCTTTTCCGCGTCCTCTCATAACCAGAAAAGGAAAGTCTAAAAAGGATAAAGGACCGTCGACCAAATGTGCCCATAGAGAAACAAAGGTTTCCCAGGAGAAAAACGACCGGTATGGCATACCTGCCAAAAGTGCCGTTTGAGCAGCTAGCAGGCAGATGAAAAAGGGAACGGTAATAAAATAGGTGGATGGACTAACCGCCAGGCAAAGACCGATGGCTAGCACTGAGATGGGTAGGGTCATGCTCAACGACGCGGAAGAAAAACGGCGTTTGCAATCGTGAAAGTACCAAAAACTGAATGCGTAATAAGACAAGGTTAAAATCAAAACGGAAAGGCCAAGATTTCCCCAAAGTACTAGTTCACTGAAAACCGAGCAGAACAAAAAGGAGAACAGAACAGCGGCTGAGCCCTTGGAAGAGAGGCTGCGTTTGGCGAGATATTGATAGTCCGCCCTTTGCTTGCGGGGAATTGGCCGGTAATATCCAGGTGGAATCGCCTGTGAGTCCTTTGGCGCGGAAGAAGTTTTGGAACCACCCCCGGCAGCGGCGGGCACGGTTTGCTTCGCCGCTGGAACAGTTCCGGGGTCGGAGACAGACGCCGGTTGGGAGACCGGTGGATCTGTTTGGGGTGTGGATACATTGGAACCGATTCGAGGGTCTGACATATTTTGCGAACCCGATTTTTGTAAGGGGCTTTCGTTTTCCGCCAGGATTTGCTTCTGCAGAGGCTGGACAGGAGGTTGCTGTAGTGGCGGTATTTGACCGGGCCGTTTGACCGGTGGAATATAGGCTGGCGGTTTGGAAGAGGAAAGCGGTTTGTTTTCCATAGGACGTTGGTTCATTGTTTTCCCTCCTGACAATCTTTTTCTTCTGCATACTCCAGTAAATCTGCGGGCTGGCAATGCAGGGCACGGCATAGTGCCTCCAGCGTGGAAAAGCGGATGGCTTTTGCTTTGTTGTTTTTTAAAATGGACAAATTGGCCAAAGTGATCCCCACTTCTTCGGCCAATTGCGTGGCGGAGATTTTTCGCTGCGCCATGACAACATCCAAATTTACAATAATCGGCACAGTGGCACCTCCCTAAATGGTTAGATCGTTTTCTTCTTTATAGATGGCAGCTTGTTTGACCAGTTCCGACAGCAGCAGCGATAAAGCGGATAAAAACAGAAAGGCCAGCCCCAGCATGGGCGCCAGCAGCGAGGGCACAATACCGGCCAAAAACAGTAGTCCAACCATCATGCAACAAAAGGAAATGATTTTTACCCGTCGGGCGTTTTCCAGTGAAAAGGGGTTGCCTTGATTGACATTTACTAAAATTTTTCGCAGCTGCCAGATAACCGTCAAAGCCATAAGGGCAGAAGGGTATAGCACAAATAAGATTCGGACATAGTCTGTGCCCAGCCGCCCGTGCCAGAAGATCCGGCCGTAGTAGTCTAGAATCCATGGAAGAGCGACTGTTATAGTAAGCCCGGACAAAAGAAAGACCCAGCAGAGTTTTTCCAAAAAAGAACTCAGACTGCTTTTCCCTGTAATGTTTAATTTCATACCGATTTCTCCTTTGGTTGTTTTTTATAGTATAGCAATATATTTATCGCTTATCAATAAATATTATCTGTAATTCAATCTTTTTTTATTGAAATTCAGAAATCTTTCCCAAATTTACAGAATAGAAATGTTCTTTTTGCCAAGACTATGATATAATAATTTCACGCCCGTACCCAGAAATCAAAAATTTCCGACGTTGAAGAAAGTTTAGGGTTGCGGGAAAAAATGTTTATCGATGAAAAAATGGCTCGTTTCGGATAATTTTCTATGATAGCCTTATGCTGAATGCAAAATTTTCATTTGCGGCAGCGGAAAGGTTTAGAGGAGAAAATGCAGGAAAAGCGCCGTGTACGAGCACAAAGCGCTTTGCAGACTGTATATTTTCAAAGATTATGCCGAAAATGAGGGCGCAGATTTTAAAAGGTATTTGCTGGACAAAGCTGAAAAAGATTGCGAGGGAAACGAATGAGTTGGCTGGATAAGTTAGATCGTAAATTCGGTCGGTGGGGTATTCCAAACCTGATGTTGTATATTGTTATTACCATTGCGGCGGTTTTCATTGGTGATGTGCTTTTTTCTGTACAGGGCATGAGTCTGAGCGGATACTTAGCGCTGTTTACACAAGCGGCTGTGCATGGACAGTTCTGGCGATTTGTCACTTTTATTTTTGTACCGCCCACCACGTCGATTATTTCATTGTTTTTCTTTTTGTATTTTTATTATTTTCTTGGCAGTACATTGGAGAATGTCTGGGGGACTTTCCGCTTTAACCTGTATTATCTGGTTGGGTTAATTGGGGCTGTTATCGCTGCTTTTTTTACAGGTTTCGGTACCAGTACTTATTTGAATCTATCGCTGTTTTTGGCGTTTGCGTTCCTGTTTCCGGATCATGAGATATTGTTGTTTTTCTTTTTCCCAATCAAGATGAAATATTTGGCTTATGTGGATTGGATTTTGTTTGCGGTTCAGTTGATTTTCGGAGATTGGTCCACCAAAGCGGCGATTATCGCCTCTTTGATAAACTTTTTCCTGTTTTTTGGTGGTGATCTGATTCGTTTTGTGAAAAATCAGAAAAAATACGGCGCACAGCGGCGTAACTTCCGCCGTGAGATGAAAAATAATCAAAACCGTTATTGGTGATTCATGAAAAAACAAAAACCCGGGTTTAAAGGGCGGTATCCATAAGACAGTTACAGGCACGGCAGATCATACTGCTGTGCCTGTTCTTGTATATTGTGTATATTGCATCGATTTGAAAGAATAGACTTAACAATTAGACAAGCTTAAATTTGACGAGGTAAGGAAATGCTTGAATTATATAAGCCTCATATTGAGGACTTGTGGTTTAAGGAAAAAATGATGAGTGATGAGCAGACGATGGCTTACAACCATGCCTACGGAGGCACAATTCCATTCCCTAAAGAATATTGGGCAGATTGGCATGACAGATGGATCATAAACCACAATAACAAACGCTTTTACAGATACATTAAAGAAAATGGCACTTTTATTGGCGAGGTAGCATATCATTTTGACGGAGAACGGCAGATTTATATTGCTGACGTGATCATTTATGCCCCGTACCGAGGAAAGGGATACGGCCGTAACGGACTATTGCTTTTATGTGAAACGGCAAAAGACAACGGCATCATGGAACTCTATGACGATATTGCTATAGACAATTCTTCTGTTGCACTATTCCTTAAATGTGGGTTTGTGGAAGTTCTGCGAACCACCGAGTACGTTTTAGTAAAAAAGGAATTGTGAGTCAACCAATTCCAATTTGTTGAACAGATAAAGGGCGCACTTCTATACGCCGTCCGGTGTAGTGCGTTGAGTACGATTTTGCACTGCACCCAAGGCTCCTTTTACACAAGGGAGCCTTGGGCGCTCCCGCGCCGGTGCATAACACGAAAAACCGACCTATGATCGTAACCATAGGTCGGTTTACTGTTTTATGGACACCTGCCAACCCCCGGGTTTTGTTTTTTATTGCGCGAAAGTATTTTGTGACGAAGCAGGGGGCGGGTTCTTTTTCATTTTTGTAAATCCAATAAAGAAAAGGACAATTTCTGCTACGACAAACAAAAAATAGGGAAGGAACAAAATCAGGGCAACGGAATATAAAATCCCTCCGCACAAAGCGGCCCAGCGGATGTTGGCAGCCCAACTGAGGATGTTGAAAATAACTGCCAGACAGACACAAATGATATGCGGTGTGACCAGAGCAGCAGCAATGCTGGCACTGACGGCTTCTGCCGTGTCAGCACTGCCGCCGATTGCGACACCAAAATAAGAGAACAAATAAACAGCATACGCAGATCCGATGATCCATGAAATCAAAAGGGAGATACTTTTTTCTGTTTTACCATTTTACACACTCTCATATTTTAATTATATAAGCATAAAATAGCCTATACAATTCAAGTGTAATAAAAAATATGAGCGTGATTTCAAGTGGACTACTATTTAATCGGGCAAAAAATTCGGAAATACAGAAAAGCACAGGGCATTTCGCAAGAGCAGTTGGCAGAGCGGATCGGTGTTTCAGTCACACATATGAGCCACATAGAAACCGGAAATACCAAACTGAGTCTGTCGGTTTTTGTTGCCATAGCCGATAGCTTAAATGTGCGTACAGATGATTTGCTCTCAGATGGGCAAAGTGGAGCGGACCCTTCAAGAAAAGAAATTGAAGAGTTGCTGAAAGGCTGTACGATACAGCAAATGCGTGTTATCAGGGATATTGTAAAGGCGGCGAAAATAGCATTTCGGAAATATATGAGCGAATAAAACTCCCTCTGCAAATTTTTTTCAGAGGGAGTTTTTACTGATAAGGCATTTCTTTTTCGGTAGCAGCAGACAAGAAAAGGCCATAAGATGAAGAAGGCCCCGGTTACGATGCAAAAGCACAAGCGCGGCCAGCTTTTTTGGTGGCCCCAAAGCCCATGAATAGCCAAAAGGGCGAAAGCTGCGCATCTAATAGCACCATACCGCGCCATTTGGCGCGGTATGGGATTGCATCGGATTATTCAGCATAAATTTCTTCCTTGACACGGGCAAGCTGCGCTGGGATATCAATAGACTGAGGACATTTATCGCAGCAGACCCGACAGCTAACACAGGCATCTGCCCGGTTCCCTGCAGGAATTTCTTCGTATTTTTTGCGGACTTGCGCCATTGTATGATGGCTGGCGCGGTAATTATACGCGGCAAATACGGCAGGGATATCTACCCCTGCGGGGCATTCCATACAATAGCGGCAGCCGGTGCAGGGGACGGTGGGGATGGCATTGAGTTCACGGATTGCATTGTCAATTACCACAGCTTCTTTTTCGGACAAGGGAGACAAAGTATTAAATAGGCTGACGTTTTCTACGAATTGCTCCAGAGAAGAGGCGCCGGTTAATACGACCTTGACGTTCGGTTTTGATAAAAGCCACTGATACGCCCAAGATACCATCGAACGTTCCGGAGCAGCTTTTTGGAACACCTTCTGTGTGCTGGGAGTCAAAGTTGCCAGATAGCCGCCTCGGACAGGCTCCATAACAAAACAGGGGATTCCTTTTTTCTCTAATACCTCATAAAACGCCTTGGCATTCTGGTTGTCCCAATCCAGATAATTTAATTGCAGCTGCACAAAATCCCAGTCAGCAGCTTCTACCATTTCTTCCAATAGCGGCAGAGTGCCGTGAAAAGAGAACCCGATGGCTTTGGCGGACCCTTCGTTCTTTTTCTGCTTCATAAATTCGACAAGGCCTAGTTCTTTTGCCATTTTCCAGTGTTCGTCGTTCATGGAGTGCATAAAATAAAAATCAAAATAACTGGTCCGGCAGCGCTGTAATTGGTCCTGAAAGATCTTTTCCATATCAGATGGTTCTTTGCAATACCAAATGGGCAATTTGTTTGTTAGAAAATAACTTGCCCGTGGATATTTGGCAAGCGCTTTGCCCAAAAAGTATTGCGATTCTCCATTGTGATACATATATGCGGTATCAAAATAATTGACACCGTTTTTCATAGCATAATCTACAATTTTTTGCGCGTGGGCATAGTCGATGGTATCATTATCCGTCGGCAGGCGCATACATCCAAGGCCCAGCTGCGGAATGCTGACACCCAATTTTTCCAGTAAATTGTGTTTCATATCATTCATCAGTCCTTTCCAGCTCAATTTGTTTTTGCTCCCGTTGTTTTTCCTTATTATAACAACAAATCGATTGATTTGCAAACTATGGACAGTGTATTCGCTAACACCATTCTTACCATAGCACATGGAGTTTGGTCCAGGCCGATTAGGCATTTGGAAGTTTCCGATTCAAAGAGAAAAACGGACTCCCTGATTCTCCGGGATATGACCAAATTGTAAAAATCAGCCCATTTTATTTGACGTTTTCCGACAGATGATTTAAAATAAATCCGTATTATGCCTTGCATCAATGAAACAGCATAGATAAACGTTTTGACGGAAAAGTTTTTTGTAAGACGGACAAACCGCCCCAAAGAAAACCAGAAAACGAATCCGTTTATGTTCTTGCTTAGATGCTTGCGATACCAATTTGACAGGCCTGATCAGGCCGCTGCAGGGAGCTTTTTTATGATACGGATTTCGCCTTCCATCCTTTCCGCAGATTTTTCCAGACTGGAACAGGAGGTCGCCGACGTAGAGGCCAGTGGCGCACACATGCTTCATATTGATGTTATGGACGGGCATTTTGTCCCGAATATTTCATTTGGCAGTTGTGTTATTTCGTCGTTGCGGCCCAGAACAAAGCTGTTTTTCGATGTTCATTTGATGATCAGCGATCCGCGGACTTATGCGCTTTCCTTTGCGAAAGCGGGGGCAGATATGATAACTTTTCATTACGAGTCGCAGGCGAATGCACAGCAAACGGTTGATGTGATCCGGAGCCTGGGGCTTAAAGTAGGGATGGCTGTAAAGCCAGCAACGGATATATCTGTGCTGGAGCCTTTTTTGCCGCAACTGGATATGGCGTTGGTGATGACAGTGGAACCAGGCTTTGGCGGGCAGAAATTCATGCCGCAGATGATGGGCAAGGTAGAATATCTGCGTAATTGGGCAAAAAAAAATCATGCATCTCTTTGGGTTCAGGTGGACGGCGGAATTGATGCCGTCACAGCGGGGACCGCGGCAGCGGCAGGCGCAGATGTATTGGTGGCCGGATCAGCGGTATTTGGCGCCACGGATCGGCAGAAAGCCATCGAGGCCATTTTGCACGGGGCCGTGCCTGCACAATAAGACGGTATGAGGATTGACAGCGGCATGCGGTGTTTTTTGACCGGTGGAAGCAAGGGAGAAAGCTTTTCCCAATAAACATGGAAAGGGTGAAGTGGGTGTCAGGAAATTTTACCCGCGGAATCATTTTAGAACAACGAAAGGAACCGGCTCTTCGCCGAAAGCTGCGCACCTTTTTAAACGCGAATTATGCGGGAATGCTGTTTGAAAGCGATTTGCCTTATGATGGCGCAGCACTTTCCGGCAAACAGATCATCGAAATTGCGAGGTTGGCTCGGATTGTTGATGAACGGGACGGCCTGTTTTTGCATGAAAAATTGGAGAAAGCCCGGCGTATGAACGTTAAGGTTGTGGTGGGAGATGCCATCGACGATGAGCCTTACGTATCCAGCCAGCTCAACCCACTGCTGTTTTTGAAAAAAGAAGCTGGGGGGGGCTTGCGGCTGGCAGCGAAGGCTGTGGGAAACCCCAAGATTTACTTTGCCATTTACAAAAACTTGAGCGATCTGGATCTCAAGACAAAACTTCCCAAGGATATTGATGGAGTCGAAATTCGCCGGATTCACGGTCGATACCCAGCAGAATTTCGGACCATGGACGATTTTGACAGCCATGGCCCTGCTGTGTTAATTGGCGTTTGCAGTTTGATTCATCTGTATCGTGCGGTATACGAACATCGTATTCAGTCCACCTGCTTTGTAACGGTAGCAGGTATCTGCGTAGCGAATCCGACCAATTTGGAAGTATCCATCGGTATGACGCCGACGCAGCTGTTTGAGCGTTGTGGACTGGCGGAAGAACCAGGGTATGTGGTGATCGGCGGGAGCATGACTGGCGCGATTTGTGAGGATCCGGACAGCTATCTGGTAGGGACGATGTCCCGGGCGGTTTTGGCTTTGAGAGATGAAGAAAAGAAACGTCGGTACCAGTGCATTGGATGTGGACGATGCGCTGAGGTCTGCCCTGAAAATCTCACCCCATTTTATATCAACCGATATATTGAACTTGGTAAGTATGAGACATTGTCCTTTTACGATATTCACCGCTGTATTGGCTGCGGAACCTGCTCTTATATTTGCCCTTCTAAAATCGATATTGCCGAAAATATTAAACTGGCCAAAATCGAAATGAAGCGCCGCCGCCATGAGAAGGAGGGTGACTGATCGTGCTGCAGTATGAACCGAAAGCGCCGTATGTAAGGAACCGGGATTCCGCTTTCACCGTTATGATGGATGTGGTGATTGCCTTATTGCCTTTATATTTTATGGCGTTTTACTTTTACGGATTAAGGGCATTGATGTTGGGTTTGGCTTCTGTCGCGGCGGCGGTTGTCAGTGATTTTGTCTGCATTTTGCTGGAAGGGAAAAAACCCTATTTCCGGGATATTTCATCGGTGGTTACCGGTATGATGCTTCCGCTGATGATGTCTGCGGCAACGCCTTATTATGTGGTGGTTTCCGCTTCTGTGTTTGCCGTTGTTTTTGTGAAGCATGTATTCGGCGGTGTGGGACAAAGCGCCTTTAATCCCGCTGCGGCAGGCTTTGCCTTTGCAGTAGCTTGTTGGCCTGTGCAGGTGTTTTCTTATCCTGCGCCTTTTTCCTCGTTGGAACCGTTTGGAACCATTTCCGCGGGACTTTCCAGCGGACCCGCCTGGAATCTTTTCCAGGGGGGCGTACCTGCCAATGATATTTTGGATCTTTTGTTGGGCCGTTTTTTGGGGCCTATGGGCCTTACCAATATACTGGTATTGGCGACCTGTCTGTTTTATCTGCTGTTCCGTGGTGCGATCAGCTGGCAGGCACCTGCTGCTTTTTTCGGGATCATGGTACTGGCAATGCTTCTGTTCCCCAGAATTCCAGAAAGCGGTCCGATGTCATTGGTATATGAAGCGACCACAGGAATGTGGGTGTTCGGCGGCATTTTCATGCTGAATGAGCCGGGAACTCTTCCCAAACGCTCCAGCTCCCGATTGGCTTACGGTGCGCTGGCAGCTGTATTTACCATTCTATTCCAGCGCTTTGGCCGGGCGGAGCAGACATTTGCTTTTGCATTGCTTTTAACCAATGTGTTTAGTTTTACGTTAGACCGATACAGCGAACGGCTTTTGCGCCGGTTAAGGAGGGTTTATCTTGCAACAAGAACAAAACTCAGTGAAAAAAAATCTGCGCAAAGAGCTTGATTTGATATTTGTCAAAAATCCAGTTTGGGTAACTGGATTGGCTCTGGCGCCAGCTGTGGTGGGAAGTTTTACTGTCAAAAACGGAGTGGGGCTGTCTTTGGTATTCGGCATGGTTACAATACCGGTTTTAGTGGTATCCTCCTTTCTTGGTATGCTGCCGAAAAAGGTCCCTCAGTATGCGCGTACTGCGATCTGTGCGGTAGTGGCAGCACTGATGCTCATTCCTGCGCGGTTGTTGGCCGGAGGAATTGCTCCCAACCTGTTTGATTCGCTGGGCATGTATTTTTCTGTTGTGGCATTGAATACGGTTTGGATTGTCCGCGCTCCTCTGTGCCAAGAAAAAAAACCGCAGTGGGCTTTATGGGAAGGAGTTTGCCAGACAGTTGGATTTTCCATTTGCGTATTGGTGGTTTCGGCGCTGCGGGAATGGTTGGCTTATGGCACTTTTGGGGGAAATTCCACTGTCCTTTCGGTGAAATTTCCGGCAGTAGCTTATGCCTTTGCCGGTTTTATTACCGTTGGCGTGACAGCAGCCGTTTTGCGTTGGTGCGTTGACAGAAGCCGCGATGTTGTAGCTTCGGTTCGGCGGCAGCAAAAGAAATGGAGGACTCAGCGATGAATAATACGTTAATCGGAATTTTTTCGCTTCTTTTAACGGCGCTTGTTCTACAAAACGCAGTCTTTTCCAGAGCTTTGGATATTACCTCGCTTTTGGTGCTCCCCGGAGGCAGAAAAGGGCTTCGGCAGTTTGGACTGATTTTGACAGGTATTACAACAGCCGCGGCTTTGTTTGCGGCACTTTTGAATCCGCTTATCAGTCAGTGGGAAAATGTTCAATATTTGCGTCCGGTTGTCTATGTGCTGATTTTGACGCTGCTGTATGGAATAGTTTGCTTTCTGCTGAACTGGAAAAAACGGGATTGGTTCCACGACCACAGTATGCTGTTGACAATGGCCTTTTTTAACTGTGCCGCCTATGGCGCAATGGCATTGACCGTATATTCTGGGTTTCATTGGCTGGAATCAACGGTTTATGGATTGGGAATCGGTCTTTCCTTTCTGCTGGCTGTATTTTTGCTGGAGCAGGGGCGGCGCTGTATGAGCATCTGTAATATTCCCAAAGCATTTCGGGGATTGCCGGCAGAATTGGTTTATGTGGGGCTGATTTCCCTTTCTTTATATGGTTTAGTAGGGCATCAGTTGGCGGCATAAAGCAGAGTATGGAATAAATATAGTCTCTCAAGGGTAAGCTTTGTGTAGAAAGACATCAAAACCAAGAGGTGAGGCGTTTTGGCAAAAGGACAGAAAAAAATAAAACGCTACCGGCGCATTTATGGCGGCCGGAGTACTTTGTCAAAGGTAATGGGTATTGTGCTGACCGTTGTCATTTTAGCCGGCATCGCTTGCTTAGGATGGGTGCTGTATGAGCCGGTTTCTCAGTTTTTGTCTGGGACAATGAAAGTGCCGGAAAACACGCTGCCATCATCAGAACCGGGAGATGCATCCCAGTTGGCAGAGTCGCTGCCGGAACAGCCACAGACGGATTCTCAGCAGTCGGTAACATTGAACTTGTCACAGGTTAAGGGAGTATATCTCCCGTTGACGGCGCTGCAGAATACTGAACAGTTGAGCCAGACACTGTCGGATTTGAAGCGGCAGGGTATCAACTGCATTTTGGTCGACGCCAAAAATGCACAAGGTCAGGTGCTGTATCAATCTGCGAATCAAACGGTGGCGGAAGTTGCAGCACAGGCGGCCGGTGCGGTGGATATGGAACAGATTACGGCGTTGGCAAAAGAAAACGGCATGACAGTAATCGCAAGAATTTACGCATTTCGGGATCCGCTTAGTTCTCTGATTTTGAAAAAAGCGGCGGTAAAATATCAGGATACGGAAATGCTTTGGCTGGATAATTCAAAGGAAAACGGCGGAAAAAGCTGGCTGAACCCCTATTCCGAAGTGGCGCAAATGTATATTGCGGATCTGTCTTTGGAGTGTGTGCGCGCCGGTTGTTCTGCAATTATGCTGGATGGAGTGCAGTTTCCCGCTGGATATAGTCTGGAGCTGGCGGGATACGGTGCACAGACGAAAAGCCGTCAACAGGTGTTGTCTGATTTTGTGCAGGATATGGAAGAACTGCTGAAAGAGGATAACGGAACTTTAATCTATGCGTCCTCTGCCCAAGCGATGCTGGGAATGGAAACGTCTTCTTATGATTCCGGCGGTTTGTATTATCCGATAGAAAATTTCTGTCCAGACGTACGGCCGGTAATTTTGGCAAGTGGGGTCCGTCTCGAATCGCTGACCATGGCGGATCCGGCCGGGCAGCCATACGATACGGTAAAGGCAGTTTTGTTACAGCTGAAGGCTTCGGGTGCGGACAAAAGCTTTTTGCCAATGCTGCAGGCATATACAGATGCGTCATCATCTCTGGAGTACACGGCAGTTCAGATTGAAGAACAGATCCGTGCTTTGGAGGAATCCGGCATAACCGGATATATTTTATACAACGAACAGGGGAACTATCCATTGTCATAAATATTATAGATAAAAAGAAAACCAGGGGAGAATGTGGAATGGCACAAATTCCCTGGTTTTTCTTTTTAGAGACTTTTTTGAGCTTACCTTTCTAAGCAAAGATATACCACGGGAGCATTTTGGCATATATTGTATAGGTTTTTTGATATGGCTAAGAAGAAAAGCAGAAAGGCGATGGGATTTCCATCGCCTTTCTGCTTGTGGGTTTGACAGGTTATTCTTCCATCTGACGTCCAAGAAAAGAAGCAGCGGCACTGATGAGTTTCACATCCGCTTCACTGGCAGCTGCGGTGGAATCTTCTTTCAAGAACATAACAGCGCCGCAGACATCCCCCGCGGACAAAATTGGGGCAGCGGCTAGAGCCAGGCGGTCAGAGCCTTCTACCGGCTGTAATCTGCCTGCGTTGGAAGCGGTCAGAGTAAAGGTCTGTCTGGCCTCCATCATTTCCTCTAAAGATGGGGATACCCGCCGCTCCAACAGTTCTTTTTTGGGGATACCGGAGACGGCGACAACATGATCCCGGTCGCAAACGACCACCGGGGAACCGCCGGTTTTATGCAGCACCTCAGCGTAAATGCCGGCAAACCCTGAGAGTTCGCCGATAGGAGAATATTTTTTAAAGATGACCTCTCCGTCGTTATCTGTGTAAATTTCCAACGGGTCACCTTCTCGAATCCGCATGGTCCGTCTGATTTCTTTTGGGATGACGACCCGACCTAGATCGTCAATTCGTCTGACAATTCCAGTGGCTTTCATATTTAAAGTTCCTCCGTGCGTTTATTCTTTGCCTTATGGCATGTTTACAGGATCGTCCGGCTCAGAGATGATGTTAGAAACAGTGGATACGGCATTGGCCGTTGAGATCCTTCGTTTTTACCGGGACGATAGATGTCAGGATCAGTAGTCCTATTGTTTGCCAGAACGGGATGATTATTCTTTTTTGTTTGACCTGTTTTTGCCGTATCCGACGAGATTTTCCGTGCTTTTTGGAAGATGTCGGATTCTTTTTTAGTTTGGGATTTTTTGTGGCTGTTATGCGCCCAAAAAACAGAAAAATAAAAAAGCCTTTTGCTTTTTTGCAAAGGGCTTTTTGTTCATCAAGGCGGGGCGGAAGTAAAGCCGCGATTAAAACAAACGAATTGCACCGAACAGACCGTAAGAACCGATTACCATAACAATTCCCGCAGCAAGCACACCTAAAAAGATCATGGGAAGCGCCTGACGCATTTTCATATTCAGAAAAGTTGCTACCAAAACGCCAGTCCAGGCACCGGTGCCTGGCAGTGGAATCGCCACAAGCAAAAACAGTCCCCATTTGGCGTATTCGTTGATTTGATCCGCCTTTTTAACCAGTTTTTCTTCGTACCAATGGGCCAGCTTGGAAAAAAGCGGAACGGTTTTCAGCCAGTCGAGGATCTTACGGCCAAATAACAGCAGAAAAGGGATGGGAACCATATTGCCAATGACCGATACGATCAGCACAATAACCCAGTTCATGTCCAAAGCGGCTCCCAAAATGACTGCTCCTCGCAGTTCAATCAAGGGGATCATGGAAATGATGAACAAAGCAAATTCGTTTCCCAAAAAGGTAAGAGCATTAAAAATCGTTTCCAAATTCGGTTCTCCTTTACCAAAAGCATTGAGCAGAAGGCATAATTTTCTTTACCATTGGTGCTTTTCTATTCTTCTATACCATAAACAAAGAAAAAAGCACGATTATTTCAGGTAAAAGAAAAGAGCCTGTCCAATAAAGCACTACAGACTCTTTTATCTTAACAAATTCTTTTTGAAAAGGGAAGTTTATTTTTCTTTCCGCTCCATTAAACGGCACATTGCAGCAGCGAAAGCGGCAGAATCTTCCGGAAGCATACCTTCGCGAATGAGAGCCTGCCCATATAAAAGCTCGGCATAATCTGCCAAATCTTCTTTGTGTTCGGAATATAATTTTTGCAGGACCGGAAAAATTTCATGGTCGGGGTTTAATTCCAGAACACGTTCTGCTTTTACCTTTTGCTCTCCGGGCATAGCGCCCAGAACCCGCTCCATCTCCAGAGATACCTGGCCTTTGGCAGTAAGACAGCAGGCCGCGTTTTTAAGCCGCCCGGACAAACGAACCTCAGTCACTCGCTCTCCCAATGCCTCTTTGATTGCGCCAAACAAATCCTTGTTTTGTTCCTGCTGCTTTTTGGTTTCTTCCTTTTCCTCTTCACTTTCCAATCCGAGATCATTGGATGAGACCGAACGAAACTCTTTTTCTTGATAAACCGGCATCATCTTGGTGATAAATTCATCCACGTCCTCGGTAAAATAAAGAATTTCATATCCTTTGTCTTTGACCAGCTCGGCCTGCGGTAGCTGATCGATGCGCTCCAGCGAATCGCCGCATGCGTAGTAAATATATTTTTGGTCTTCCGGCATCCGGCCAATATATTCTTCCAATGTGGAAAGCTTTTTTTCGTGGGAGGAATAGAACAACAAAAGATCGCTCAACAGTTCACTGTTCGCCCCGAAAGAGGAATAAAGGCCGTATTTTAACTGCCGGCCAAAACCTTTCCAGAAAGTCTCATATTTTTCCCGGTCATTTTTGAGCATAGACAAAAGCTCAGATTTAATCTTTTTTTCCAAACGGGATTCAATGAGCTTTAACTGGCGGTCGTGCTGGAGCATTTCGCGGGAGATGTTCAAAGACAAATCCTGAGAATCCACTAAACCTCGGACAAAGCTGAAACAATCAGGCAGCAGATCGGCGCATTTATCCATGATCAGAACACCGCTGGCGTACAGCTGCAGCCCTTTTTCAAAGTCCCGACTGTAATAATCAAAAGCGGGTTTTTCCGGAATAAACAGCAGCGCGTTGTAGGTAGAAGCGCCTTCGGTAGAACTATGGATCACCCGCAGGGGGTCGTTGTAATCGAAAAATTTGTCTTTATAAAATTGACAGTAATCTTCGTGCGATATCTCGCTTTTGTTTTTTCTCCAGATGGGTACCATGCTGTTGAGCGTATCCACTTCGGTATAAGACTCGTACTCATCGGAATCTTCTTTTTTGCGGTTTTTGGTTTTTTCCATTTTGATAGGGTAGCGGATATAGTCGGAATACTTTTTGACCAGACTTTCGATCCGGTATTGGTCGAGGAATTCGTCGTAGTTTTCCTCGTCGGAACTTTCTTTGATCTTCAAAATAATGTCGGTGCCATGGCCGTCTTTTTCTGCTGGGGTGACCGTATAGCCCTCAGATCCCTTGGACTGCCAGCACCAGGCTTCGTCTCCCTGATAGCTGCGGCTGATGACCTTTACTTCGTCAGCCACCATAAAGGCAGCGTAAAACCCTACGCCGAACTGGCCGATGATGTCGATATCCTCTTTGGCTTCTTTTTCCTTTTTAAAGGCGAGAGAGCCGCTTTTGGCAATGGTGCCAAGATTGCTTTCCAACTCATCCCGAGTCATGCCGCAGCCGTTGTCAGATACAGTCAGAGTACGGCTTTCCTTGTCGATGGTGAGGGTAATGGCAAAATCGTCCCGGGAAAGGCCGGTGATGTTTTCGCTTAAAGCCCGGTAGTATAGCTTATCGATCGCGTCGCTGGCATTGGAGATCAGTTCCCGCAGGAAAATTTCTTTGTGGGTGTAGATGGAATGAATCATCAAATCCAGCAAACGCTTGGATTCTGCTTTGAATTGTTTGGTTGCCATGAGAAATCCACCTCGCTTGTGATTTTAGCAGTCTAACTATTTGAGTGCTAAAAAGTATCATAGTACATTTTTGTGATAAATGCAAGAGGGGAGGAAAATAAAATTATGAACAAGCGGTAAATCTTTGTCGTGTTTTGCCGGACTTTTTGCGGGAAAGACAAAACGTGAGCTGAGGAAACTGGTATTTCTTTATGGGAGTGTTTACCAAGGAAAAAAGCTTTACCGCCAGAAAAATGGCCTAACCAAATAACTCTTTTAAGATGGATCCGATTCTGAAAATTTTCCAACAGAAGATGCGATCAGAAGTGGAACGGTTGAAAGCCAGATCATACGCAGCTGAGCCGGAACACGAAAAAAGAACCATTCATCAAAGATGAATGGTTCTTTTTTGAAAAGTAGCGGTAGGGCTATACCTTGCCCGAAAGATTTTTAAGAGCCGTATTGTTCCAGATATTCCTCCAGACACAGGCCTTGAGACATGATAATCTGTGCATGATTGCTGCCTACGTAACGGTAATGCCAAGGTTCATAGCTGATTTTGGTGATATCGACTTTGTCTTTGGGATAGCGCAGAATAAAACCATATTCCGCGCAATGCTTCTGCAGCCAGGCAAATTGATCGGAATTTTCAAAGTTTTCTTCCAATGAACAAAGGTCTGCCGCATAACCAAGACAATGCTCTGATGTGCCGGGAACTGCCACCCATTTGCCGGCCTCTATTTTTGCGTCCCCTTCATTATATCCCAGATTTTTATATTCTTCTACCTTTTCCTGATAAAGCTCTGTCTGCCGCTCTAAAGTGCGGTAGGCTGAGATAATCCACAGGGAAACGCCGTCTCGGGATGCGGCGGCCTGCATATCCTGCCAAGCTGCTGCCGCTTTGCTTTCCATCTTATAATTGCCGCCAACACTGACCACTGTGGGAGAATAATCATCTGGCATTAAATGATCCGGGTTCACCAAAAGCGGCATGGAGGATTCATAATATGGATCACTGGAATTGATAGAAGATGTGGAAGTGCTGGAAGAAACCTTTGAGGAGGACGAAGAGCTGGAAGCACCGGAAGCAGATTCATCTGCTGATGAATCGCCCCCGGAGACAACCGCTCCGGATAAAGAGCTGTCCGAATTGCTTGCATTATCCGGTGAAGAACTTTGAGAGGTAGAGACTGTTCCCAAAGAGCTTTCAGAACTGCTTTTCCCGTCATCGCCGCTTACGAGATTTTTGATTCCCCAAACAATCAAAGCAATCAGAAGAATTGCCAGCACGACCAGACAGCAAAAAGCTATCATCCGATTGCGCCGTACTTCACGCCGAGTATAACGTCTGACTTTTTTCTTTTCCATCGATCTCGCCTTCCTGCAGCAGGATATCCGCCGCCTGTATTCAAAAGTATTTTACGCCCTTCCGGGTGAAAAAACAAGGAAAACCCATTGGATTTTCCCAACCATATAACCCCGTTATATCCTTTTTTTATAACAAAAATGATAATAATTTCCCATAAAAGGGGAGAAAAGGTCTATTTGCTGCTAGTAAAATGGTCTTTTCGATTCACTGTGGTGACGTATTGACGGAATGAATAGGATTTGATATGATGATTTTATCAGTTTACACGGCAAAATTGCCGGCAGAAGGGATGGGAAGAATGGACGCAATAGAACAGAAAATCCTTCAGGTAATTGATGCGCATGCAGAAGAGATCAAGGCCTTTGGCCGGGATATTTTCCACCATGCAGAACTGGGCTATCAGGAGCATCGTACGGCGGGTAAGTTTGCCGAGGCGCTGCGTCGGCTGGGGATGCAGCCGCAGGAGGGGCTTGCCGTTACCGGGGTCAAAAGCGAGCTGTCCGGTACCAGAGATCAAAAACTCCGGGTGGCAGTTATGGGCGAGTTGGATGCGCTGCCGATTTCTAACGCTTCTCATACCAATCCCGAGACGGGGGCGGCTCACTGCTGCGGACACCATGCCCAGCTGACCGGCGTATTGGGCGCGGCGATTGCCTTGTCTGATCCGCAGGTAAAAGCCAGTTTGGACGGTATGCCTGTTTTTATGGCGGTTCCGGCAGAAGAGTGTGTGGATTTGGAGTTCAAGGAAAAATTGGCAGAAGAAGGAAAAATTCGTTATTTCGGCGGCAAATGTGAATTTATCCGTATTGGCGTGATGGATGATATTGATTTGGTGGTGGGGCATCATTCTACAACTGGTGATTTTGAAGCGGGTATGGGCAACAGTCCTTCTACTGGATTTGTAAGTAAAACAGTAAAGTATAAGGGAAAGGCTTCTCACGCGGCGGGCGCACCGCAAAAAGGAGTGGATGCGCTGAACGCCGCCGCTTTGGGTATGCATGCGCTGGAATTGCAGCGGGAGAGCTTCCGCGACAAAGACACGGTGCGGGTTCATGGTTTTATTTCCAAAGGCGGCGAGGCGGTAAATGTCATTGCCGACGATGTGGTGCTGCAGTATCTGGTTCGGGCGGGAAATATCCCGGCCATTCAGGATGCCAATTATAAAGTGGATCGGGCTATGAAGGCCGGTGCGGTTGGTACCGGCGCCGGGCTGGAAATTTCGACTACACCAGGTTATCTTCCTACCGTTCCTTTGTACGATACGACGCTGCTGGAAAAAGCCATCGACGATGTTTTGGCTGTCACAGGTGGACGCCGTGACCCGAATGACCACGATATGGCGGTTGGGGGCGGTTCCACCGATTATGGTGATATCTCTTATGTACTGCCTCTTTTGCAATTTCATACCGGCGGCATGTGCGGCAGCGGCCACAATCCCAGTTATGATGTGGAAAATGAAGACACAGCATATCTTCTGACGGCTAAATTGTTTGCACTGATCACCTACCGGCTGCTGAAAGACGGTGCGGCGGAGGCTCAAAAACTCAAGGATGGTTTTAAACCGCTGTTTAGCAAAGAGCAATACTTGGAGTATATGGAGAGTATGCTGGAAAAAACGGTGATTGAAATGAAAGAACCGCCGAAATTTTCCTAATGAAAGGACGCACTGCCATGGATGAAAAACGGTTTGTCAGAATTTATAAACAGGAAACGCTCACCACGGTGCTGGAGATCTGGATGGATCGAGATACCGGCGTGAACTATCTATATCGCCGGAACGGATATTCCGGCGGCATGACAGTATTGGTAGACCGGGACGGAAAACCGCTGATCGGTCAAACGAATGAGTGGGAATAGGAGGTATGGTTTATGCGGCTGGAAGTAATGACCTGGAAACAGGCGGAACGGTATTTTCAAACCCACGATATGGCAGTATTGCCTATTGGCAGCATCGAAAATCACGGTTCTCACCTGGCGTTGGGCACCGATTTTCTGGTCCCGTCTAAAATTGCCGAGCAGCTTGACCGGGAAAGTGACGTGCTGATTCTTCCGGCGGTGCCGTACGGAGTGGCGGACCATCACGGCGGCTTTCCGGGCACCATCTCCATTGGATACGACGGGCTATACTGCATTGTGTCAAAAATTGTGGAAAAGCTTTACGGCTACGGTGTACGCCGATTCATTTTTCTAAACGGCCATGGCGGAAACAATCCGGTTTTACAGCACATTGGGATTGATCTGAACGGCCGTGGCGCCGTTTCGGCCATTGTCAACTGGTGGCAGATTGCGGGGCAGCTGAATCCCGATTGGAAGGGAGGACACGGCGGGGCAGAAGAAACGGCGGCCATGCTGGCGATTGATCCGGATTGCGTCCATATGGAGGATTATATCCCACTGCAGCCACAGAATTTATCCGACACGCTTCGGTGTGCGGGAATGTCTGAGGTGGAATTGGATGGCGTGGCGGTAATGACCCCGCAGTTGTTTCGGAATCTTTCCCCTGGGGGATGGTATGGACCGGACGATCCGAAATGTGCTACCGCTCAGTGGGGGGAGCAGATGCTGGATGCCTGTGGAAAGTTTATTCTGCGTTTTTTGGCAGAGTTTCAAAAAGTAAAACTTCCGCAGACAAAGGCAAAAAAGGAAAGGAAATAGTCGATGGGAATTTCGTTCCGTCTACTGAGCGTGGAGGATATTGGCGATCTGCGGGAGCTTTTGGAAAATGACGGGATGCTTTATCATCCGCAGTACCTTGCCCATTTTTTGTGTCATCCGGAGCTTGCGCTTTCGGCGCGTTCGAAGAAAATAGACCAGTAGGAATGGCCTGCTGTTATCTCTTGTTGCGGTTGGATGGAAAGACCATGTTTTTTCTGTATTCGCTGGACATTTTACCCGCCTGGCAAGGACGCGGAGTTGACAGCCGTTTTATGGTTTGGTTAGCGGATTACGACCGAAAACTGCGTTGTTCAGAACTGTTTGTCATCACGGATAAAGAAAATCCCCGCGCCTGCCGAGTTTATGAAAAAGCTGGTGGAAAAAGCGAGTATGATAACGAGGTTGTCTATGTGATCGATTATGAAAAGGTGGAGAACGGAGAAGATGGAGTTTGAACAGTTTTGCCAGGTCATAGCGGCGATCTGTTCGTCTTGCTGCCTTTTTAAAGAGGCTTTCACCGAAAAAGTAGACTGAAATAAGAAAAAAATGCTGTTTTTCACGAAAAGCCGATAAAAACAAGAAAAAAGGGTTGCATGGTGGCCTCGAAAGTGGTACAATGACAATGGTATAGGATGGATGATGAAAGAGTGGGATTTCCCGCTCTTTCGTTTGTATAAGGGGTTTTTCCCGTCCTTGCGGAGCAAAATAAGGAAAAGGCCCTTCCGGCGGGGCGGCAGAACAGGAACAAGCCGGAGAAAGGCAGAGGCGATTTATGGCATCCGGTAAAAAAAATACCGTCGGCATTGTCACTGATCTAGTGCGGCCGATTACCGATGAATTGGGCCTTGATTTATGGGATGTGCGCTTTGAAAAAGAGGGTTCAACCTGGTATCTTCGGATCTTTTTGGACAAAGAAGAAGGCGTAAATATCGATGACTGCGAGAATGTCAGCCGGCGTCTGAGTCCCATTTTGGACGAGACTGATCCGATCGTGCAAAGCTATACGTTGGAGGTTTCTTCCCCCGGCATTGGGCGGGACCTGCGCCGCCCGGAGCATTTTGAAGCGTTTTTAGGTGCGGATATTCATGTCCGTCTGATTCGGCCCATCGAAGGGGAGCGGGATTTTGTTGGCCAGCTGGTTTCTTACGAAGATGGCGATATCACGCTGCTGTTAGATGATGATTTGGAAATGACGGTTGGAATGGATGAAACGGCGTTTGTACGTTTATATGAAGAAATAGACATGGGAGGACTCAAGTGATGAACACCGAATTTTTCGAGGCGTTGACCCTTTTGGAAAAAGAGAAAGGGATTCCCGCTGATTACCTGCTGGAAAAGATCAAGGCGGCAATTGCCATTGCTGTCAAACGCGATTATGGTGGGAGCGAAAACGGGTTGGTGGAGATTGACCCTGAAAAAGGAAAATTCCAGGTGGCAATCCGTAAAACTGTGGTGGAAGCGGTGGAGAACCCGAATACTGAAATTTTGCTCAATGACGCATACAAATATGATAAAAAAGCAGAAATCGGCTCGGTGGTAGATATTCCGCTGGAGACCAAGCAGTTCGGTCGTATCGCGGCTCAGGCGGCCAAGCATGTGATTCGCCAGGGGATTCGGGAGGCGGAGCGCGGCCAAATGATGCAGGAATTCCAGAGCAGGGAACATGAAATCATTTCGGCGAAAGTAGTCCGTACTGATCCGGCCCGCGGTTCGGTAACGTTAGAGATTGGAAAGTCCGAGGCAATGCTCACCCGGCAGGAGCAGGTTCCGGGAGAAGAGTTGCATGAGGGCGATCATGTAAAGGTTTATGTGGTGGAAGTGGCCGCTACCGATCGCGGCCCCCGCGTTATGTTGTCCCGAACGCATCCGGGATTGGTAAAACGCCTGTTTGAAATGGAAGTGCCGGAGCTGTATGACGGTACGGTAGAACTCAAGGCGATTTCTCGTGAGGCGGGTTCCCGTACCAAGATTGCCGTTTATTCCAAGGACCAAAACGTGGACGCGGTGGGGGCCTGCATTGGCCCCAAGGGTGCCCGTGTAGCCAAAATTGTGGATGAACTGGGCGGAGAAAAAATCGATGTGGTTAAGTATTCGGAAGAACCGGCTGAGTTTGTGGCGGCTGCCTTGTCTCCGTCGCAGGTGGTGTCAGTGGATGTAGCGGAAGACGGAAGCAAAAGCTGCATAGTAAAGGTTCCGGATAATCAGTTGTCTCTTGCCATTGGCAACAAAGGACAAAATGCCCGTCTGGCAGCGAAGCTGACTGGCTGGAAAATTGATATCAAGCCGGAGAGTGGATTCTACGGGGAAGAATAATCGCTTTAGCGGGAGGAGATGGGAAAATGCAAATGAGAAAGGTACCAATGCGGATGTGTACCGGCTGTGGCCAGATGAAACCGAAAAGGGAGCTGGTCCGGGTGGTGAAAAGCCAGGACGGAGAAATCTCTTTGGATTTGACCGGCAAGAAAGCCGGGCGCGGCGCATATGTTTGCCATAATATCGAGTGCTTGCAAAAGTCCAGAAAAGCACGGCGTTTGGAGAAAGCATTTTCTTGCCGGATTCCCGATGAAGTTTATGATAAAATGGAGGAGGAATTGCAGGACAGTGAATAAGCTGGCTTCCATGCTTTCTTTGACCAAAAAAGCCGGAAAGCTGATTTCAGGGTTTGATGTGGCCAAAGATTCGGTGGAAAAGAAGAATGCCGGGCTGGTACTGCTTGCAAAAGATTTGTCCCCCAAGTCCCGGAAAGAGATTGCGCTGGTTTGTAAAAGGTCCGGCGCCCAGATAAAAGAACTGCCGTTGACCATGGATGAAGTATGGTTTGCGACAGGTAAACGGGCCGGAATTCTGGCAGTGGCCGATGAGGGCCTTGCCAAAAAGCTGGCGCAGCTGACCGACGACAAGAACAAGGAGGAATCTGCATTATGATGATAAAATACCGTGTGCACGAAGTGGCCAAGGATTTAAATGTCCCCAGCAAAGATATTATCACTTTGTTGGGAAAACACTTTGACACGCCGAAAAAACATATGACGGCGCTGACGGAAGAGGAGCTCAATGTTGTGTTTGAGCATTTTACCCAGAAAAATCAGGTGGAGAGTTTTGACGCTTATTTTGCTTCCGGCAAAAAAGAAGAGGTGGATGAAAAGGAACAGCCAAAAGAAGAAAAAAATCCGGTTTCAGCAGAAAAACAGGAGCCGGTGTCCGCTCAACCTCAGCAAAACAAGAAGCCTGAGGGGCAGAAACCGGGGCAGCAAAATGTCCGCCATCCGCAAAGCGGTCGTCCTGCTGGGCAGCAGAACCGCCCGCATCCACAGACCGGCAATACCCCGGCTGCGACCGTTTCGGAATCCGGTTCTACCGGTACTCGCGGCCGCCATGTAGATATGCGCACCTCCCAAGTCAATCTGGATAAATACAACGAAAAGTATGATAATATTGCTACCTCCAGCATAGGAAACAAAGACACTGGCGTAAAAAAACAAAAACTTACCCAGCGGTCTGCTCAGCGGGGACGCCCCCAATTTTCCCGCAAAGATAAAGAAGCACAGAAGATGCGTCGTTTAGAGATGGAGCGGCAAAGACGCCAGAAACTGGAAATCACTATTCCGGATGAAATCCAGGTAGGAGAGTTGGCCGCAAGGCTGAAAGTTACGGCGGCCGAGGTAATCAAGCGGCTGATGGCGCTGGGCGTTATGGCTTCGGTTACAGAGGTTATCGATTACGATACAGCAGCGATGGTCGCTATGGAGATCGGTGCCAAGGTGGAAAAGGAAGTCATCCTCACGATTGAAGACCGCTTGATTGATGACAGCGAAGATAACGACGAAAACCTGCAGGAGAGGAGTCCTGTTGTGGTTGTGATGGGTCATGTTGACCATGGTAAGACGTCGCTGCTGGATGCAATCCGTCATGCGAACGTTACTTCAACCGAGGCGGGCGGTATTACCCAGCACATTGGTGCATATCGGGTTATGGTTAACGATCGTCCGATCACCTTCCTGGATACGCCCGGCCATGAGGCGTTCACTTCCATGCGTGCCCGCGGAGCTCAGGTTACCGATATTGCAATCCTGGTGGTTGCTGCGGATGACGGTATCATGCCGCAGACGGTGGAGGCAATTAACCATGCCAAGGCCGCAGGTGTTTCCATTATTGTAGCAATCAACAAAATGGATAAAGATACCGCCAATCCGGATAAAGTAAAGCAGGAACTGACCGAATACGAGCTGGTTCCTGAAGAATGGGGCGGCGATGTCATCTGTGTTCCCGTTTCTGCTGTGACCAAGCAGGGAATAGACACTTTATTGGAAATGGTTCAGCTGGTGGCGGACATGAAGGAACTGAAGGCGAACCCTGACCGCTTGGCCAAAGGTACTGTGATTGAGGCGAAGCTGGATAAGGGCCGTGGCCCGGTCGCTACGGTATTGGTACAGAACGGAACCCTGCACACCGGGGATGTAATCATTGCCGGTACGGCACTGGGACGTGTTCGCGTGATGTTGGATGACCACGGACAGCAGGTGGAAGAGGCTGGTCCTTCGGTTCCGGTAGAAATTACCGGACTGGCGGAAGTACCTTCCGCCGGCGATACGTTCAATGCCGTAGAGGATGAGCGTTTGGCCCGTGAATTGGTAGAACAGCGCCGCCATGAGCAGAAGGAAGAGGTATTCAAGTCATACCAGAAAGTTACGCTGGATAACCTGTTCAGCCAGATTGCGGAAGGTGAAATGAAAGAATTGCCGATTATTGTCAAGGCAGATGTAATGGGCTCGGTGGAGGCGGTGCGTCAATCGCTGGAGAAAATCTCCAACGATGAAGTCCGCGTTCGAGTCATCCACGGTGCGGTGGGTGCTGTGAGCGAATCTGACGTGATGCTGGCAGAGGCTTCCAATGCGATCATCGTCGGCTTTAATGTGCGGCCCGACCCGGTGGCAAAAGAAAATGCGGAACAAAGCGGCGTGGAAGTCCGTCTGTATCGGATTATCTACGATGCCATTGAAGATGTGACCGCCGCTATGAAGGGCATGTTGGCGCCAAAATTCAAGGATGTGGATTTGGGCCGGGCCGAAATTCGTCAGGTATATAAAATTACCGGCGTAGGCGTAGTCGCGGGCTGCTATGTGCTGGAAGGAAAGATCGCCCGCAACGCCAATATCCGGGTAGTGCGCGACGGCATTATTGTAGCGGATGATAAGCTTTCCTCCCTCAAGCGTTTTAAAGACGATGTGCGCGAGGTGGCTTCCGGTTATGAATGCGGTATGACCATGGAAAAATTCAATGATATCAAAGAGGGCGATATTCTGGAAGCTTATGTAGTGGAAGAATATCGGGAAGACTAATCTTTTTCATATTTTTGCCTGGTAAGACTGGGCGGCACAGGGTTACGCGGGACGTAACCCTTTTTGCGCGGACCCCGCGTGAAGGTCTGTCGGCCGGTTTGGCAAATAAAAAATAAGGAGGCGGAGAGGATGCCAAGCTTTCGTCTGGATCGAACCAGCGAGGATGTAAAACGGGAACTGACCGACATCATGCGCACGCTGAAGGACCCGAGAATCAACGGGCTTTTGAGCATTTTAAAAGTGGATTTGAGCAAAGATTTATCGCTGTGCCGGGTATATGTCAGTTCTTTGGACGGTATCGACGCGGCGAAATCCGCAGTTGAGGGGCTGAACAGCGCGGCCGGCTATGTTCGGCGGGAATTGGGCCAGAGAATCAAGCTGCGCCGGTCGCCCCAGATTCAGTTTGTTGCAGATGATTCGATCGAGCATAGTGCCCATATCAATCAAATGCTTCACGACCTGAATAAGGGTTGAGCGGGACGACAGGAAAAGGGAAGGATGATAACATGACAGTACAGCAGACCTGCGAATATCTGAAAGCACAGAATCAAATTTTGATCCTGTGCCACCAAAGTCCCGATGGGGATACGCTGGGTTCTGGCTTTGGCCTGTATTATGCGTTGCGGGCGATGGGAAAACAAGTAAGGGTTGCCTGTTCTGATCCGATCCCGCCCCAATTTTCTTTTTTGCTCCCACAGCAGATGCCGGATTTCGCACCGCAATGTGTTGCGACAGTGGACGTTGCAGACCCGCAGCTGTTAGGGAGCGGGCTTTCCTGCTGGTCGGAGAAAGTGGATTTATGTATTGACCATCATCCTTCCAACCGAAAATATGCGCAACGCATGCTGCTGCGTGCTGATGCGGCGGCTACGGCCGAAATTATGATCGAGGTCATTCGAGAGCTGGGCGTCCAGCCGGATCAAACTATGGCAAACTGCATTTACACCGGTTTGTGTACCGACACAGGATGTTTTCAGTATTCCAACGTTACCTCCCACACCTTGCGTGTTGCGGCGGATATGATTGATTTGGGAGCGGATGCATACCGGATCAACCGCCGGATGTTCGGTACCAAATCCAAGGGAAGGATTGCCATGGAACGAGAGGTTTTGGATTCGCTTACCTACGCCATGGACGGAAAAATTGCGCTGATCGCGGTGACCAGCGAGATGTTAGCCCGCACTGGCGCTTTGGAGTCGGAATTGGATGGGCTTTCTTCCCTTCCCCGCGAAATTGAGGGGGTGCAGGTGGGAATCACACTGCGGGAGAAGCCGGGTGGATTTAAAGTTTCTCTGCGCACGGTGGAAAAGATCGACGCTTCCCAAATTTGTTCCGCCTTTGGCGGCGGAGGGCACGCCCGGGCAGCGGGCTGCTTTATTTCGGAGTCGTTGGAGCGATGCCGGGATCAGATTATTAAAGCGGCACAGGCCGCCTGCAAGGAGGCTGGGCTTTGAACGGGAAGACAGATGTTCCCTCCAAAGAATTGTCCGGCATTCTGTTGATTGACAAGCCAGAAGGCTTTACTTCTTTTGACGTGGTTGCCAAGGTTCGCGGCATTGCCAGGACTCGCAAAGTCGGTCATGGCGGAACGCTGGATCCAATGGCCACAGGTGTATTGCCGTTGTTTTTAGGCGCGGCAACCAAAGCCAGCGATATTTTACCGGATCAAACCAAGGCATATGAAGCATGGTTTCGGCTGGGGCAAACTACCGATACCCAGGACTGCACCGGAAAGGTATTGGACGAAAAGGAAGTTTCCTGCACGGCAGCGCAGGTGGAAGAGGCGTTGTCTCAATTTAAAGGAGATTTTTTGCAGATGCCGCCTATGTATTCAGCCATTTGGGTGCAAGGCCGCCGGCTTTACGATCTGGCGCGGGAAGGGGTGGAGGTGGAACGCCAGCCCCGCCCAGTGACGGTGCAGGAGTTGCGCTTACTGCAGGCGAGGGAGCAGGAAAACCTTTACAAAATTTATGTGTCATGTTCCAAGGGCACTTATGTGAGGACGATCTGCCACGATGTAGGGCAGGCGTTGGGTTGCGGCGCGGTAATGACCGGGCTGCGGCGCGTGATTTCCTCCGGATACCGGGTGGAGGATGCGATCACGATTGAACAGGCTCAGCAGCTGGCGGATGCAGGAATGCTAGGGCAGAAGGTACTGCCGGTGGAAACTGCTTTTGCAGTTTATGAACAGATCCAGCTGACGGCAAAGAATGCCCGATTGTTCCAAAACGGAGTTCGGCTGGCATCTTTAAAAGCGGGCTGCGTTGGCATGGAGGGAAACTTCTGTGTTTTTGGCCCGGACAGGCGGTTCCTGGGGCTGGGATATGAAGAACAAAGCGAACTTCGCATTCGAAAATTGTTTGTGCGCTAAGATCGGTCAATGCAGAGGAGAAAAGGTTGCAAAAAGAACAAATACAGTGGCTGCCCGGCACAAATCTGACTGCTGGGCAGCTGATGGAATGGCATGCCCGGGCGATGTATACTTTCAATTTATCCGGGAGGCTTTTGCTGGTCAACGAACCGTGGCCCAATCCTCCAAAAGCGGTGCGGATGTTTTTGACTCGTTCGCTGGATGGCGATATTTTCTACCAGTTCCGCAGCGATCTGACAGAGAGCCTTATCGGGGAGCTGACAAAATGGGCTGTTCAGGAAAAGGCGCCGCTAAATTGGGCAGATTCACCCCGATGTCGAGAAGAGTACTTGCGCCTTCCCGACGCGAAAGAGGCGGATTATGGGCCTTGTTATTGGATACCTGAACTCCCAATGCCGGACGACGTGGTGTTTTTAAACCAGGAAAATATTCAATCGTTTCTTCCGGATGCATTTTCTTGGCTTGCACAGGAAATTTCTTATGTACTTCCCTGTGCGGCAGTGATTCAAAATGGACAAGCGGTAACTATTTGCCGCAGTGTCCGAATCAGCAATGAGGCGGCAGAAGCTGGTTTAGAGACGCTTTTTGTGTATCGGGGCCGAGGTTATGCCGGCCTTGCTGTTATGGCTTGGGCAAGAGCGGTGCGAAAAGAGGGCAGAATGCCGCTTTACAGCACTTCATGGGATAATATTGCTTCCCAGCAGGTTGCAAAAAAGCTGGGGCTGCGTTGGTATGGCGTTAACTTTTCAGTGGGGTGAGAGAAAACACACCTAAGGGGAGAGATGAAAATGGAAAAACAGCAAACGGCAGTAGCGCTGGGTTTTTTTGACGGTGTGCATCAAGGACATCGCCGCGTAATCGAAAAAGCGGTATCGTTGGCAAACGGACATCTTATCCCGGCGGTCTTCACTTTTACCATGCATGAAGGCGGTCCTTCCAAAAAGCAGGGGGCTGGTGAAATTACAACGCTGGAGCAGAAAATCCGCATTTTGAAAAAAATGGGGATCCAGCAGATTTATGCGCCTGATTTTTCCGATTTTCGGAATCTGTCTGGAGAAGCGTTTGTTCGTCAGATCCTGAAAGAAAAAATGAATGCGGCGGCAGTCTGCTGCGGCCAGGATTTCCGCTTTGGAAAAGGGGCGTCCTGTGATGCGGAATCATTGTCTCGATTCTGTAAAACCTTTGGATTATCCTGCACGGTTTTGGAGGAAGTGATGGACGGCGAGGAAGCAGTCAGCTCCACTCGGGTGCGTCAGGCAATTGCCGCCGGAGAAATGGAAAGGGCCCGGCAACTGCTGGGTCGGCGGTACTTTTTGGATTTTCCCGTGGAGCATGGCAAGGCACTGGGCCGCAGATTGCAGTTTCCGACTATTAATCAACCAATCCCGCCCCAGATGGTGCTGCCGCGGTTTGGGGTATATGCGACGATGGCCCAAGTGGATGGCAAAACCTATGCGGGTGTGACCAATATCGGTGTGCGCCCCACTGTTGAAAAAGGGATGGCACCGCGGGCGGAAACGTATCTGATTGGCTTTTCCGGCGACTTATATGGGAAAGAAATTCCGGTCACTTTTTTATCTTTTCTAAGACCGGAACAGAAATTTGATTCAGTGGAAGCATTGCGGGCACAAATTGCGGCAGATGCCCAAAAAGCTGATCAAATCGTAAAAAAGGCTTTACAAGAGGATTTTCCCATGGTATAATACATAGGCTAATCATGCTATACCTTGGCTTAGGGGAAACGCCCGGATCGGGATTTTTCACAGCCCTTTGCTAAGATACTGGCAAAATAGAAAAGGTGGAAAGAAAATGCTGTTGAAAGAAGAAAAAGCTGCAATTATTGCGGCAAACAAAACCCATGAAAACGATACCGGTTCCCCGGAGGTACAGATTGCCGTTTTGACCAAACGGATTAACGATCTGACCGAGCATCTGAAAATTCATCAGAAGGATCATCATTCCCGCCGCGGCCTGTTAAAAATGGTCGGCCACAGACGGAATCTGCTGAACTACCTGCAGAAAACCGATATCGAGCGTTATCGTGCGATTGTCGCGAAACTGGGTCTGAGAAAGTAGTTTTTATGCCGGAGGGCGGACGGTTTTCGTCCGCCCTTCAAGTGCATATACTGAAAAATTTGGGGAGGCTGAAGAAAGGTCTTTAGCAGTGAATCGGGGGTTCGGCGGTTTACGGTGTCGAGCAACGGATTTATTGCTAAATCCATCTAAAGCCTGCCAACGTAAAATGGAGGCATGAACATGTTTGAAAATTACCGTGTATTCAAAACAGATTTGGCCGGAAAACCGATTTCTTTTGAAGTGGGAAAAATGTGCGGCTTGTCTAACGGTTCTTGTTTGGTACGTTACGGCGAGACCACTGTGCTATGCAACGTTACGGCTTCGCAGAAGCCGCGTGACGGCATTGATTTTTTCCCGTTGTCTGTTGATTTTGAAGAAAAATTGTACGCTGTGGGAAAAATCCCCGGTTCTTTCTTAAAAAGAGAAGGCCGCCCCACTGAAAAGGCGATCTTGGCTTCCCGTATGGTGGACCGTCCTATCCGTCCGCTGTTCCCGAAAGATATGCGCAACGATGTATCGGTAGTAATGACGGTTATGTCGGTAGACCCTGATTGCCAGCCGGAAGTTGCTGGTATGATCGGCACTTCTTTTGCCCTGTCCATTTCTGATATTCCGTGGAATGGCCCGGTAGCAGGTGTTAACGTTGGATTGGTAGACGGCGAGATCATTATTTGTCCGGATGAAGCCCAGCGTGCAGTGTCCGATATGCTGGTTACCGTTGTAGGTTCTGCTGAAAAAATTGTTATGATTGAAGCGGGCGCCAATGAAGTGGATGACGACACGATGCTCGAAGCAATTATGAAAGCACATGAAGAGTGCAAAAAAATGGTGGCGTTTATTTCGGATGTGCAAAAAGAGATTGGAAAAGAAAAATTCACCTTTGAATCTCAGGAAATTGATCATGATTTGTTTGAGGCAATCAAAGAATATGCCATTGATCGTGTGAAGTATGCACTGGATACCGATGATAAGGTGGAGAGGGAAGCTCGTTTGGCTCCTATTGTAGAGGATATCCACCAGAAATTTGAAGAGACTCATCCGGATCAGGCGACTCAGATTGACGAGTGTATCTACAAATTGCAGAAGTTTATTGTCCGCCGCTGGCTGCTGGATGAAGGCAAACGAGTCGATGGCAGAAAACTAGATGAAATGCGCCCGTTGGCTGCGGAAGTTGGCGTGCTGCCCCGGGTACATGGTTCCGGTATGTTTACCCGCGGACAGACTCAGGTACTGACTGTCGCAACGCTGGGATCCATGCGGGAAGCGCAGCTGCTGGACGGTATTGACAATGAAGAGACCCGTCGGTATATGCATCACTACAATTTCCCGTCCTACTCGGTTGGCGAGACCCGTCCCAGCCGTGGCCCCGGCCGTCGCGAGATCGGTCACGGTGCTCTGGCTCAGAAGGCTTTGGAGCCGGTTTTACCATCTGAAGAGGAATTCCCGTACGCAATGCGTCTGGTTTCTGAGGTGCTGTCTTCCAATGGCTCTACCTCTCAGGCGTCTATCTGCGGCTCTACTTTGGCTTTGATGGATGCAGGCGTTCCGATTAAAGCGCCGGTTGCCGGTATTTCCTGCGGCCTCATCACCGAGGGCGACCGTTGGATGACTATGGTGGATATCCAGGGCTTGGAGGATTTCTACGGAGATATGGACTTTAAGGTGGGCGGTACCCATAAAGGTATCACTGCAATCCAGATGGACCTGAAGATTGATGGATTGACTCCCGAAATCATCAAAGAGGCATTTGCGAAAACCCATAAAGCCCGTGATTATATCCTGGATGAGATTATTCTCAAAGCAATCCCTGCGCCTCGTGAAGAACTCAGCGATTTTGCGCCGAAGATGACTACGCTGAAGATTGACGTGGAGAAAATCCGCGATGTGATCGGTCAGGGCGGTAAAGTAATCCAGAAAATCTGTGCGGAATGTAATGTAAAAATCGACATTGAAGAAGATGGTCGGGTGTTTATTTCCGCCATCAATAAAGATGACATTAAACGCGCTGCAGATATTGTAGAGTTAATTGCGAAAGATCCGGAGATCGGAGCCATTTATAAAGGCAGGGTAACCCGCCTGATGAGCTTTGGGGCATTTGTTGAGATCGCTCCTGGAAAAGAGGGCTTGGTTCACATTTCCAAACTGGAAAATCACCGGGTGGAAAAGGTTGAAGATGTGGTTTCTGTCGGCGATGAAATTGTGGTTATGGTCACTGAAATTGATCAGCAGGGCAGAATCAACCTGTCTCGAAAAGATGCGCTGGCCAAGCTGGAAGCAAAAAAGGCTGCCGACGCACAATAATCAAAAAAACGAAAAGACCGGCTTTGGCCGGTCTTTTTTATGTGATGAATCAGTGAAAAAAGGAGGTGAAAAGATCTCAAAAAGTTAGGAAATTGTGAATTGTAGGGGAGAAACCTTGTGTTGAGGAATGGTTTTTGCTATAATGACAACGATTCATAGGATCTCCTATGAAAATTTTTTGTTATGGAGCTGGTACAACTTTGGAAGACATAGGATGGCAAGTATACTTAGGATTGGTAGCACTTTTGGCGGGTTCGGCGTTTTTTTCCGCATCAGAGACCGCGTTTGCTACCGTGAATACCATCCGCTTGAAAAACTATGCTGATGCAGGTGACAAAAAAGCCGCTATGGCTTTGAAAATCGCGGAAATGTACGAAAAGACCCTTTCAAGCATTTTGATCGGCAACAACTTGGTGAACATTGCAATATCCTCCATCGCAGCGGTGCTGTTCACCTCTTGGATGGGGAATGCAGGTACTTGGGTTTCCACCGTAGTGGTTACGATTGTTGTATTGATTTTTGGCGAAATATTGCCAAAGACCTTTGCGAAAGAACACAGCGAGAAAGTTGCGTTGGGCGTATGTGGTGTGCTGCTGGCTTTTATTACGGTACTGACACCGGTTTCGTTTCTGTTTTTAAAAATGCAGCATGGATTTATTAACCTGTTCAAGGGAGAAAAAAAGCAGCCTTCCGTTACGGAAGAAGAGTTAAAGTATATTATCGAAACCATTGAAAATGAAGGCGTTTTGGGAAAAGAGGAAAGCTCTTTGGTGCAGTCTGCACTGGAGTTTGATGAAACGCCTGCGGAAAAAATTGCTGTTCCGCGCGTGGATATGGTATGCGTGGATGTGGATGAGAGTATCGACGAAATCTTAGAAAAGATTGTGCCAGAACATTATTCCCGTATCCCTGTATATGAGCATTCAGTGGATAAAATCATTGGCGTTTTGTATCTGCGTGATATGTTCGATGAAATGGTGCAGCATGGTAAACAGGGATTGGATGTCCGCCGTTTGATGCACCAGTGCGTATTTGTCCATCGCTCTATGAAGATTCCGGCAGTACTGAATGTGCTGCAAAAACAAAACCAGCATATGGCAATCGTAACCGATGATTACGGCGGAACCTATGGTCTGGTGACCATGGAAGATATTCTGGAGGAACTGGTCGGGGAAATTTATGACGAGAGTGATGAAATTCCGGAAGGCATTACCCGCGTAAATGACAATTGTTTTGAAACGGCAGGAGAGGTGGATCTGGACGATCTGTTCGAAGAAATTGGATATACCCCTCCGAATTTCGACAGTGATTATCATTCGGTCAGCGGCTGGGTATTAGAGAAACTGGAGCATATTCCGGAACCGATGGAGAGTTTTGTCTGCGGCAGGCTGAAAGTGACCGTTCTGCAAGTAGAAGAACAGCGGATTGGTCGGATTCGGTTGGAGATTTTGCCAGAGCAGCCGGACGGGGACTGATAGAAAGTTGAGGTATCGCTATGGAAAGGCAAAGCCCATTGAATAAACATAAACGCAGAAGCAAATATGCATTGCCTTTGGGTGGAGTATTTCTGGTTTTGGCCGTGATTGGCTTGGTTTCAGTAGCCGGATTTTGTATTCGGCTGACCAATCAAATTATGGATAACACAAAAGAAAAATCGAAATTTGAGGATTATCTGCTTCCAGTGGTTATGTTTGACCCGGTAGAATTTGATTCGCCGGAACATGCGGATCCATTATTTTTATTACAGTCCTCTTTGTGGGGTGCTTTGTTGAGCAATACAGACAAATACACCTATGATGAGAGCGCTATGCTGGTAGTTCCCGCTTCGGATTTGGATGTATATGCGGCGAAACTTTACGGGCCGGAAATAAAACTGCAGCATCAAACCATAGAAGATTTCGATGTTACCTATCCTTACGATCCGGAAACCAAGACTTATGGCGTTCCGGTTATGGGGCAGACCAGCCAATATACCCCTCAGGTAACAAAGATCGAAAAAAAAGGCGATTTGTATACGCTGACAGTAGGGTATATCCCGCCGGGAACCTTGTGGGAAGCCGCTGTGGGCGGCTCCAAATATGAACCGGAGCCGGATAAGTATATGATTTATCAGATGAAAAAAGTAAAAGATGGTTACCATATCTTATCCATTAAAGGGTTGGATACCTGGGAAGCTGAACAACAAAGCGGCGCGGCAGGTACGCAAAGCGTTGCTACGCAGGACGCAGCGGCAGTTTCCGGGAGTCCGGCTGCATAAAATGATGACGAACCGGCTGCGACTGTAGTCGGTTCTATTTTATCAATAAAAGTTTTTATTCTATTATTGTAAAAATTATGAAAAAGGTTTGCTTTTTTTTAGACAATCTACTATAATAAAAGAAGCAAATCTGCGAAATTTAGGAGGAGTTAAAATGCTGGTTTCCGCAAAAGAAATGCTTACCAAGGCGAAAGAGGGCAAATATGCCGTCGGTCAGTTTAATATCAATAACTTAGAATGGACCAAAGCGATCCTACAAACTGCACAGGAAAACAATTCTCCTGTCATTCTGGGTGTATCCGAAGGCGCGGGAAAATATATGGGCGGCTGGGATGCTGTTGTCGGTATGGTAAACGGCTTGCTCAAAGACATGAAGATTACGGTTCCGGTTGCGCTACACATTGACCACGGCACCTATGAGGGTGCAAAAGCTGTCATTGAGGCGGGATTTTCCTCTGTTATGTTTGACGGTTCCCATTATCCGATCGAAGAGAATATTGAAAAAACCAAAGAGATTATTGCGCTGGCGAATGAAAAAGGAATTTCGGTAGAAGCGGAAGTAGGCGCTATCGGCGGCGAAGAAGATGGCGTTGTCGGCGGCGGTGAGGTTGCAGATCCAGACGAGTGCAAGATGATTGCTGATTTGGGCGTTACGATGCTGGCTGCTGGTATCGGTAATATTCACGGAAAATATCCTGATAACTGGAAAGGCTTGAATTTTGAGGTGCTGGCAAAAATCCAGGAAAAAACTCCGGGTATGCCTCTGGTTTTGCACGGTGGTACTGGGATTCCGGCAGATATGATTCAAAAAGCAATTTCCTTGGGTGTTTCCAAAATTAATGTCAACACGGAATGTCAGTTGGCATTTGCTGAAGCAACCCGTAAATATATTGAGGCCGGAAAAGATCTGGAAGGCAAAGGCTTCGATCCCAGAAAGCTTCTGGCTCCTGGCACACAGGCAATTAAAGATACGGTAAAAGAAAAAATGGAGTTGTTTGGCTCAATCAACAAAGCTTAATTTGCGAGTCATTAAAAAACCGCAGTCTTATTGACTGCGGTTTTTTGTGAAAAGAGGAAAAATCCTGCCGTACCTGCAAATGCGAGTGTTAATATCCTGGATTCTAAAAAATAGGTGGTCAAATCAAAGCCGGCTATGAATGACCGCTGCAAGAAGAAAAAACGGACGCACAGAAATGCTTTTTATGCCCTATAAAATGCGGATTTCATCTAAGTGATAGGCCAACACTTCCGTTTCGGGGAAAGCAGCTCTTAGCTGTTGACAAAGAGGCTCTATCACAACATCTTCCGTATGAAAATGGCCGGCATCCACCAACGTAATGCCTTGTTGGGCCGCAAGAAGAAAAATATGATGTTTTATCTCCGAAGTTACCAACGCATCCGCGCCAACATGGATTGCGTCGGCCAGACAGTCGGCCCCGGAACCGCCACAGACAGCCACCCGGTGGACCGGACGGTTCCCGCTGACGTACCGGACGTTTCCGCCTAAGCGTTCTTTTACAAAACAGGCGAACTGTTTCGGTTCGAGCGGTTCAGGCAGAAAAGATATCCTTCCCAAATATTCGGTTACCGTATTCCCATTACGATCGGTGCAGGAGATGGGAGACAGCCCTTCCAAACATTTGAGTTCCAGCCGTCGGGCAAGCTGATCGTTTACGCCGCCGCGAGCCAAATCCAAATTGGTGTGAGCACAAATAATCGAAATCCCAGCGCAGATCAACTGATGGGGGACGGATCCGACCATTACGTTTTTCAGCGGATCAAAGATAACCGGATGATGGGTAACAATCAAGTCGGCTCCCATCTCTCTGGCTTTGCTCACTACGGATTTTGTGCAGTCCAGTGCTACCAGAATTTTTTTGACCGATTGCGACGGATCTCCTATCAGGAGACCGCTGTTATCAAAATCCATAGAATAGGAAAAAGGAGCCAATTCATCCAAATAAGAAAAAATATCGCTTACCAGCATTCAAAAAACCTCCGATCTTTCTTTTGCCGTATTTTTATATTCCTCCGACACAAAAAGGTAGCGGCAGACCTCCTTGCGTCCGGTAAGATACATTTCATGCCAACAAGGAACCGACACAATGCCAGCAAAAACTCCGCCTGCAAGCAGGCAGGTGCGGCGCGAAGCCAGGTTGTCCGGCTGGCAGGTGATGACAATCTGCCGCAGCCCACAGCGAAACCCAAGCGGCAGTAAAAGGGATAAGGCTTTGGCCGCATACCGGTTCCCCCGATGTTCTGGGGCAATAGCATATCCAATATGACCGCTGTATGCTATCGCAGCAGTTTCTCCTACTCTCAGTGTACAGCTGCCTAAAAGTGTTTCATCCCGGCATCGGCGGATCTGAAAAAAATATGCGGGCAGGTAGCCTTTCTCTGGGACCGCTCTGGTGAGATTAGCAAGTACCAGATGAATTTCTTTGTTGCCAAGATACCCTGGACCGAGGATTTTTGTCAAGAGATTTTTTCTCCTTCCGCCGTCAATAGTCCCAGCTGCTGTTTCCACCGAAGGATACGCAGCACGGAATTGTCAATCTGTGACTGGGGAACAGTTCCGTCCTGCACGGCTTGCAGAACCGCAGGAATCTGGGCCTCAAAATCTGTGCTGATTATCATATCATTTCCCGCCTGAACCGCCAGAACGGCAGATTCCTCCAGACCGTACTGAGAGCAGATGGCATTCATGGACAGATCGTCTGTCAGAATCACGCCATCAAACTTTAAATTTTCCCGCAGCAGCTGATGGACAACAGGCGAGAGAGACGCCGGCAAAGAGCTGTCCATACAGCTGACGATGTTGTGACTGACTAAAATACTGGGGGCACCTGCGTCAATTCCAGCCTGAAAGGGAAGAAAATCCTCTTTTAGGAAAGTCTCCATCGGGCGGTCATCCCGCACAAATCCCAAATGAGTATCACCATTTGGCCCATAGCCGGGGAAATGCTTAAGCACGCTGCCGATACCACTTTTCTGCATCTGCTGTACTACTGCCTCTATGTAAGAAGCAGTAGTGCGGGCATCTTTTCCCAAAGTGCGTTTGTAAATATAATCGGCAGGATTAACGGACACATCGCAAACCGGTGCAAGATTTACATTAATGCCAAGATCCAGTAGAAAGGAAGACTTATCTTTGGCATCTTCTAAAACAGAATCCAGCCCGCCCCGTGCATACAGATCCTGAGGGGAGGGAAAGGGGACAGCACGGAATTGGCTGTGGCGGCTGGCGCGAATTACCTCGCCGCCTTCTTCATCCGCGCCAATGAACAGAGGGGTTTTTGCATTTTGCTGATAATCGGCAATATTTTGCCGCAGCTGATCTGGCGTTTTTCCGGAAAAATCCCGACCAAACAGGATAAAACCGCCGATTTGCCATTTTAATACTGTTTGGTCAGCGTACTCCGCCGGACAGCGCACAAAAAACATCTGAGCAACTTTTTCTTCCAATGTCATGGAGTGGAGAATGTTTATTAACAATTTGTTCTCGGCAGAAATTTCTTCCGCCAGCAGCCGGACAGTTGTAGCGGGAATCGGATCTGCCTGTGACAGCAAGTAGGTTACTTCCACCTGCTGGCCAAGCAAAAGTCCGGTTTCACCAAACTCCATTTGTGCGTTTTCCGTGGAAAAGCGAAAATACTCTGCCTGCTCAGTGCGAATCAGCAAGCTGTTCATAGAGGCATCTTCCACTGTCCCTTTTGTCGTTATCCATTCTGTGGAGGAAAAACTTTCTGTAGAGGATGTGCGGTCAACATCACTGCCGGATGTTTGTAGAGACGGTAAACTACAACCCGATAAAAAAAGAAGAACGAGAAAGATAGAAAGAATTTTTTTCAGCATAGATCGGCCTCTTTCAATGATTAAAATAGAATTCCTCTTTGGAGAGATATACAGGTCTTACTTGTCGTAATTCTCTCAGGCGTCGGGAATCTTTGATTTCCGGCAACGCCGTGAGGTTATTATAGCACAAGCTGGTTCGAAGAAACAGAAAGAAACGCAATTCTTTTTTTCAGAGCAGAATGTGCTATGCTGAACAAAACAAGACATGAAAACGAACGCATTGATTTATACTGCTTTAGCCAAAATTGAAAGGAGTATCTGATGAACAAAATTGTACTGGTTCCGGATTCCTTTAAAGGAACAATGTCTTCTCAAGAAATCTGCTGCATTATGAAAAAAGAGATTCTATCATTTTTTCCGCAGGCACAGGTCTTGTCCGTACCGGTTGCGGATGGCGGAGAGGGCAGCGTAGATGCCTTTTTGGCAGCAGTGGGCGGAGAAAAAATAACATTGCCTATAAGGGGGCCATATTTTGAACCGATAAAAGGTTTTTATGGCATTTTGCCGGACCGCACAGCGGTCATCGAGATGGCAGCAGCGGCGGGACTTCCACTGGTTGGAAAACGAAAACGGCCCGATCAGACTACGACCTATGGCGTGGGACAGTTGATTGCCCATGCCGTCGAATCCGGCTGCTCCAGGATGATAGTAGGGTTGGGCGGATCTGCTACCAATGACGGAGGAGCAGGGGCTGCCGCAGCGTTGGGTGTTTTATTTCAAGATGAAAACAAACGACCGTTTATTCCGGTAGGCGGAACCCTGCACCGGATTTCACAGATAGATGTAAGCGGAATACTTCCCGCTTTGCGGAAGATAGAGATGATCGCCATGTGCGATATTGATAATCCTTTGTGCGGTATCCATGGCGCGGCGGCAGTATTTGGTCCTCAAAAAGGTGCAGACCCCCAGATGGTGCAGCGGCTGGATAGCAATCTTTCCCACTTGGCTCGCGTGGTAAAACAGTCTTTGGGGAGAGAAATCGCCCACCTGCCTGGTTCCGGCGCCGCCGGTGGTATGGGAGGAGGGCTGGCTGCTTTCTTTGGCGCACAGCTTCAAATGGGAATTGATGCGGTGTTGGACACCGTTCATTTTGAAGAATTGGCACAGGGTGCTGATCTGATATTTAGCGGAGAAGGAAAGCTTGACACCCAGTCTCTGCGCGGAAAGGTTGTGATCGGTACGGCGCGGCGCGCAAAGAAAATGGGGATTCCTCTAATTGCAGTCGTGGGAGATGTGGGAGATGATATTGAGAAGGTTTATCATGAAGGCGTCAGTGCGGTTTTTAGTATCAACCGTGTGGCGGTGCCGTATGAGCAAGCAAAAATGCGGGCAAAAAACGATCTGGCAAAGACGATGGATAATCTGATGCGGTTGCTTCAGATTTCGGGATCCTTTTAATATCACTAACTAACAGGCCTCAGGAGAAATTTGACTCCTGGGGCCTTTCTGAGTTCTACTCTTTTTATGGAACACTCAGGCAAAAAACTAATTGCCGTTCGAACACTTTGCTGCGTCGATTGCCAGAACAATCATTAAGGATAAAAGAGCGTCTTCTTGCCGTGTAATATCAATGACATAAGTGTCAGTCCATTGAAAAAGTTCTTTAGATGCCTGCATAACCAATCCTCCGCTGCTGGTCAACACCTGATAATCCCATTCTAACCAGTCTCCCTGCACCGTCCAATCGTTACAGTTTAAAGTAAAGACCGGTTTAAAAAAGGTGAATTCTTTTTTTATTTCACCAATGTAATTGCCAAAAGCATATAGTGCAAAGCGGGGCAGGAAGGTAAGAATTTCTTCTTTGACCGTTCCCACATGGGTACCGGCATAATCAAAGATTTCCAGGCAATGTCCCCAGGAAAGGCGGCCTTTTACGGTAAAGACAACCGTTCCGGTTTCATCATAGATATCATAGCTGTCAAACCAGGAGAACATACGCTGTTTAAATAAAAGTTTCAAAAAATCATCCTTTCATTGGCTGGATTTTTTCTGCTGGGCAGATACAAAACGACGATGGTAATAAAAGCAGCGAAAATTTCGCCGCATCATCATGCAGGCAAAATGATAAAGCTGCCGGATCTGCTCCGGCTTGTGATGCGTAATGCGGGCAATCTGTGTAAAAGAATGGTTTTGGAACAGAACCCAGATAAGAATCTGGCGGTGAGTAGCGCACAGGCCCTGAAAAGCTTTTCCGGCAGCTTCGTTTCGTTCTTTTTGAATATATAAAGCCAACGGATCCATACCGGCTTGATACACAGAGCGAGATGGGTCCAGATAGAGATGATGGCGGTAGTAAGTGCGGCTTTTGCGATTGGTATTCTGCGCAAAATGGATTCCATACCGAAAAGCCCAAGTGGTCAGGCAGGAACGATTTTGGAAAAGGGGAAGGTCCTCTAGACATTTGGCAAGTGTCAGAGAGATAACGTCTTCGAAGTCGTCGCCGGACAGATAAGGACATTGCTTTTTTAAATAAGCGGCCAGTTTATTGTGAAGATATCGGTAGAGCAGATCATACAGCAGGTCCCTCGCCTGTGCATCGCCGTGCAGACAGCGTTGTACCAGCTGATACTGCCGAAACTGCTCGTCCCGATTTCGTGCCATTGTAAACTCCTTTTTTGTTTTATTGTGATGAATCCAGCATCGTCCGTTTAAAGCGCATACTTATTGAAAAAGTGCCATTATCTGGCATACATAAAATCCTGCGAAAAGGAAAAGGCCAGTCAGCCCCAGCAACAGAAAAGCAAACAAAGCTATAAGGAAAACAGATAGAAAAAGTCGTTTCCCCATGCGAATGAAAAAGAAACGAACTTGTATAGCTGATCGGATTTTGCCATAGGCGTAGGGGATTTTGGGCCGATAAAGAAGAATTGTTTTTACCCGATAGAAGAACTCCTGTGTCAACCACGTTGTTTCAAAGGGAAGCCGCCAACTGAAAATATGCCAGTAGTGGAAATGATTTAAAACCGCATAATAGGTGGGGTAAGAGCGGTAAACGGTCTGTTTTTGCCGGGTTGGAGAAGAACCGTCCGCAAAAAGGAACCGAATATCCACCGAAATCTCATCCCAATGGATTTTTTGCAGATAAAGCGGATCTTGTTTGGCATACAGGGTGTCCAGCAAAATAGCCCGGCGCGGGGCCACTTGTTCCAATGCGAAAGAAACAGTATGAACCAATGTGTTCCGATCCCAAAATTGAATGCAGCCGCGCAGATAGGCGAAAGTTCGTCCGCTGTTGTTTTTCAAATATACCTGCTGTCGTCCCCAAAAGTGATCTTGGGTGCACCGAATAGAGAATGGATCTGTCTGCTCAGACAAAATGGAACGGTAAGAAGAAAGCTGGACTGCTTGGCGAAATCGGTAATTGCTATACCAACAAAGTGCGGCCACACCGGCAGTCAGCGAGAATCCGGCACAAAAAAGCGGCCAATATCGTTGAAGAAAAGAAGCTGTTTGGGTGTGACGAAAAAGAAAAGGAGAAATCAAGAGCAAAAAGAGAAGAAGCTTTTCTGAGCCAAAAAGAATTTGGCGGTATGAATAGTGGGAATGTGTAACAGGCGTCAGTTCTTCTTTCAAAAAGGAGGCATTCAGCAAATCAAGGGCTTGGGAAAAACGGGGAGAATCCCGGTAGGCTAGGTCGGAAATCTGTCGGTAAAGGTCTTGGAAATTTAGAAAAAAGATCCCGCTTGAAAAGCTTTTTTCGGTCAAAAATTCTGCTTTTTTCAAACTGTAATCCGGCTTTTCAAAGGAAAGGAAAAAGAAAATTAAACCGGTATATTGCTGATCTAGCTGATATTTTTTACATTGACGAAGCGTATGAGTGACTTTGGATACGCTGACCTGAGAAGTAACCTGCACACAGAATCCGCCCTTTTCACCCAGATCAACGCCGGGAAAGTTCCGGTGGTAGGTGCGGTCGAGATCCACCAGATGAATTTCAAAAACCAAATTCAAAAGCTGCCGGATAAGCGACTGCGATTGTCGGCAAATATCGAAAAGATCCTGCTCCTTACAGGATTTGATTTTTGCATCCCAGCGATAAAATGCAAACATTATCTGATCATTTTTCTGTGTGTGCATGAACGGCTCCTTTAATTAAATAATGAATCAAAAGATTTCTCTGCTTTTAGAAAAAAGGCCATTCCCCAGAGGTCCCCTTTGGACAGCATGGTTGATCATTATAAATTCGTTCTGGAGAAAAGGCAGACACATTCGACGGTTGTTTCAGTTTCCAAGGGAAGTTCTTTCACTTCCTCGCCATCAACAGGCACAGGGAAAATGAATACAATCTTCTTTATCCAGCTTCCGTCTTTTCTCTTTTCCGGGAACATCTCAATTCGCTCGATAAAGGCTTTCATAAACTCTTTCTGTTCCGCTTCCGTTGCGGAATGGTAGACTTCATCAAATGCCAGTAAGAGCCTGTAAATGTTATCGCCAGAGATTTTCTCCTGCTGGATGCTGCGTATTTGACTTTGCAATTCGCCAATCTGAACCTCGATTTCCTCTATGGTATCATACTGCTCATCGTAGCGGCGCTGCAAGTCCAAAATTTTTCTGTCATAGTGGGCATCATTGATATCCAGAGTATCCATCTGACGCTCCAAGCGGTTTTTCGTGCCAAAGGCTTGCTTTAGCTGCCCTTGCAGGACGGCAATCTGCTTTTCCATATCTTCTGTATCAATCGCTGTTCCGATTTTCGCTTGAATTGCTTCTACAAATCGGGGATTGTTGACCATAGCAGAAATGACCTTCGCCACAAACTTATTTATCTCCGTCTGTTCGATATTCAAACGGAAGCTGCACTCATGCCCGGTTGGTGTTACTGTGTTTTTACAGTAGTAATAATACCTCGTTTTCTTGTCCTTGCTGTGTGCCTTGGCGATATTGCCGTACATACTCTTGCCGCAGCAGGGGCATTTCAGGATACCGGACAGGATGTGGGCGTGATCTGGATTGTTGACCTTTTCCCGCTTAAAGGAATTGATCTTGCGCTTCTCCTGTGCCAGATACCAATCTCCTTCGGAAATAATGGCTTCGTGTTGCCCATCGTAAACAGGGAACTCCGACTGTTCGACTACGTGCATCTCATTTCTTGTACCCTGTTTCTTTTCGGTTCTCCGTCTGCCGTAAGCAATTTTACCCATATAAACGGGATTATCCAGTACGTCCTGCACGAAGTTTCTTGAAAATCCGGGAATGGTGTTGTTCTGCCGCAGCTTCTTTATAAAGCCGTTGCGGTTCAGATATTTGGCAACTCCGGCAACGCCCTCGTTGGTATGGATGTAGCGGTCATAAATGACACGGATTACCTCAACTTCATCCTCCGCAATGACAAG